>MDTC01147188.1_pt1 | contig 137326 bp, 144 predicted proteins | sample 811181 | NCBI WGS metagenome assembly MDTC01 (sample SAMN05326644, study PRJNA326480) | marine metagenome | isolation source: seawater | place: Pacific Ocean: North | collected 2011
CAAATTTAGTATTGGAGGAGAAATGAAAAATATAGTTATTGCGATCATACTCGCTGTTTTAGTCGGATTCGGTATTTATTATGCCAAATCGACTTCACATCATAGTGGCGAAACTCACTCTCATGACGGTGGTGAGCCCCATTCTCATTAGGCATTTATTGTTTGTTAAAGGAATATAATGGGTTTTTCTGAATCTGTAAAAATTGAATGCTTAATTAAATGTGCTCGTCATTGCTGTTCATGCCATAGATATTGTGGTGTAGGAGTTGAGGTGCACCACCTTATTCCACAAGCTGCAGGCGGCAATGATGATTTCGATAATGCCATTCCACTATGCTATGATTGCCACGCTAACGCCGGTCACTATAATCCTAAACACCCAAGGGGGTTGAAATACTCAGTAAAGGAATTGAGGCGAGCTCGAGATGAATGGTACAAAACTGTGGAAGAAAATAAAATAAACACCCCTGCGCAAGTAGCTTTGGAGCTTTCGATAAAGCATATTAAAACCGAATGCTGGGAGATATTATCTGAGATAGTTTCTGGCGAGTACCGAGGGTTACCTGAGGAAAATATTCTACTTTTTAAAAATCAAACTTATGAGTTATTTAATGATCTAGTTGGGCAATACTCTGGCAATAGGGCTCTTGTCGACCACACTACTGAGTTTATGACGATAGCGGAGCTTTTCCAGCAGCGACCAGATGTAAAAGGCTTGAAGAATGAAGAAATAGATGAACGAGATAAAGGAAAAACACGACCGTTTAGGGACGTTAATGAGGCTGATATCAAGAATGTAAAAGACCCGCTCGTACAAATGCTTTATAAAGCAGGGGTCCCGGCTCAAATGCTTATTGACGTAGATTACGAATGGAATTTTTGTGGCGCTACAGGCCCCGTGAATCTTATAGAAACGATATCGACAAAAAGACTATCTTTTGCTTTCCTCTTAATTAAAAATATTTCTGACAAAGTGATTAATCCACAATCTTATATTGGACAGACGCTTGCAAAACCTTTTGAATTTTTTAACCTAACTGATGCCTCTGACATAGACGGCGAGATCGTAGAACTTCCAAAATTAACTATTGAGCCAGGGCAGTCACTTGTTATACCTCAGTTTGTAGGGTTGGGGATGGCGGGCTTTGAGCGCAGGGCTTCCACACAGTTAGAGGATAAGCCCGTAGATGGAGAGTTTTGGGGCTACCACCAAACAATCCACTACGTAAATGATTCTAGCGATCCGCTTAATGCCATTCAATTCGGACCTCAGAACATTGTAAAAAGCTTTGAGTATAGCCCCGCTGGTGAGATTGGAAAAAACATTAGGATTCATGATTTCAGTCACAAAAACCTCTTTCAAATTGATCGACAATGGGAGTGTGGAAGTTGCCCATATATATTTTGCCAGTCTGCTAAAGGTGAGTGGAGCTATTTGGGTGAAACGGCTTACCATTTAACTCCTCGAGTATACCAACATTCTTTACCTGCTAACTGTAAAACCATCTTAGTTGCTGAATTAGAAGAAGAAACAGCAGTCATTGAGCATTTGATTGTTAAAAATAGCGAGGGCTTGGTGATTTACAAGCAAGAAAGCCTTATCCTTGTAAAAGGGCAAAGACAATGTATTAACCTCGAGGAGCCCTTAGAAGAAGGAAGTTTTTTAGAGGTGAGGGGCTATCATAAGCCTAAGTTTAGTGTTGAATTAGATGAAAACAAAATCTTCTTCAAAAGGGAAATAGTTAAAGAGTTTTACGAGAATTTAAAAGAAAATTTGGGGTCCTTCTAGGGTTATTTGAAAAGCGGGCGGCTTAGCTCGCGGCAGGGGCCTAGTTTTAGATAATTTTTTGAGAGGTGTCAGTCATCGGGGTTTTGCCCTATTTTACACATACCTTGCTCTAATTCTGTTAGTACACGCTCCAGCTCATCACTCAAAATTTTTTTAAGTTCTGTTAATGTTTTCGCAGCCAGTAGGTCCGGGCCAAGCTGGCTAGGAATATTAAAAAGCTGGGATTTAAAGTTATGAGCGTGTTTGAATATTTGGCTTTTTACTAAATCAGCTTGAATATATTTGCCCTGTTTTTCGCCCAGTTTCAATTCTGCCAACTTGGCTTTTAACTCCTCACAATCGGCCTTCGCCTTCATATACTTGGCATTGTACTTTGAGCCAGCGCGGGCGCTGGGTGCCGTCCTATTGCTGATTGTGAATCTAGAAAGCGTCTCCCAATTATTGTCGGAGGTAGCGACATCAATCTTTTTACCTTTTGAGGTTTCAACTACAACAACAATACCTCTTTTAATTTTACGCTGAACAGTCGCTAACGAGACACTTCTATATCGGGCATACTCCCTGAACCCCATAAGATTCACTTCTTTACCCAACGTCTGATACAAAGCCTTTTATAAGCTCCTCGGCGACAGAATTTGCTGAAACCCCTTCCTTCGAGCAGGCGGCTTTAAATTCTTCTATGAGCTGCCTTGGCATCCTAAAAGTGATATTCGTTTTTTCTTCTGTCTTTGATTTTTCTTTTAATGCTTTAACGATCTGTCTACCTTTTGATCTAGCCATGGCGTCTCCTTTTTACACATTATATTATCGTGTATTTTCACACGACATTTTACACTTTATTTTTATAGTGCATTGCGCTATAATTATATTAGGTATCCCGTACAGTGTTCGGGAATCCAGAAAAAGATAAATAATATTAATGTGTTACCGAAATGATGAATGTGAAAAAGCAAACCAAAAAGCCTATACGAAAACGGGTCGATAGTCCGTTCAAAGACAACCTGTCCTCGCTTCTTAAGGAGCGAGGGATCAGCCAACGTGGCGCTGCTGAAATTATGGGGGTTAGCGTAGCTGTTGTGAATGATTGGCTCCAGGGAGCTTATCCCAACGACCCAAGTGCCGTACTGAAGTTTTGTAAGGCAGTTAAATGTGACTTCCAATGGCTCCTCACAGGGGAACAAAGTCAGGGCGAGGACAGTCGAACTAACTTAAGCGAAATATTCGACATTCAGAACGAGCCTGCATTCAGTGGCATCTTTATGGTTGAGGCGAAAAGGCTCAAAAAACGGGAGGATAAATGATTGGCATAGTCATTGGTTTAATTTTTATTGGAATGATATTAGCCGTTCCGCTTTCTTTTATGATCTTTATGGGAATTTCTAAATCGAAAAAACAGGCCCAAGAGATAATTAGCACAGGAAAGATTGAAAACCTAAAAGAGGTTGATAGAATTTTAAAGGTGCTAAACGCCGGACAAGATTTGGAGTCAAAGCATCTATGGGGGCAGTTAAATGAACTTAAAGAAAAACATACTAAAGCCTCTTAGCCTAATTGCGCTTTTGTCTTTTTTATCGGTTGGCTGTACCACTTCCCCAAAAAGTAATAACCAGAATTATGCTAACGGGTTTGAAAATGTGGAGTACATAAAAAATTATGATGGCGATACAATAACAGTAAATCTAAAGGGACAGCACCCTCTTTTTGGTAAAGATATTGGCGTCAGAGTAAAAGGTGTTGATACACCAGAAATCAAAGGCAAAACACAATGCGAGAAAGAGAAGGCAAAGGCTGCGAAGGAATATGTGTCCAAAAGACTCAAAAGCGCTCGTTCGATTAACCTAGTAAATGTATCAAGAGGGAAATACTTTAGAATTGTTGCCGATGTCATAGTTGATGGGGAAAATCTTGCGGACGGTCTAATTTCTAAAGGATTTGCTGTTTATTATGACGGCGGAAGAAAGCCAAGTTCAGATTGGTGTAATTAAGATATGACTATGCTAAATTTTTGAATAAAATAGGCCTATGAACGACACCGACCTTTCTGAGAAATCAATATTTCAGAGCCACTTGCGGGGCACAATTAAAAGAGCCGAAAAAGAACTGGAAGATTTAGGCTTTGATAAAAATAAGTGGCGAGAAGCCGAGATCGTCTTTAATGGGTGGCGAGCGGGACCGCTGCCCTTCGATATGTTAAATATACTCAGGGATTATCCAGATAAAGTTTTAAAAGTTTATGAGGAGGATATTGTTCTCAAACCCGGTACTTTTGCTGATAAAGCTATTAGGGCTGAAAGGTTTGCTACACTAGCCTCTCTGGCAAATAGGCTTCTTGTAGCATCTAAGGCTGAAGAAGTTTTTTCGCTAGCCACAAGCTATGCTCACACTAGAGTCTTTCTAAATATTGAATCTGAAATAACGAACCACTTCTACGTAAAGCGGGCATCTAAAAATCGTAACCGATCCACTTTCTCACTGATGGAAGAGGCAGTGATTCAACAGGTGCCTCGAATTGAGGGTGAAGCGATTTCGCAATATGTGCTCAGGCTAATTAGGCACCTTAAATCCGACAAAAATTGTATTGATTTGGAGCTGAAGTATGGAATTGAACCCTCTCTTGAAGTCACTATTAAGAAAGAGAATGAAGGCAATTATGTAATAACGTATAAGCCACAAGGGAAGGTTGAGTTTCGAGATTTGAAATTTTCAACTTTTGAAAAAAATATCCGAAAACAACTTAAATCTGACTCTTAACCCGCTAAGGGTAAAATCACTCCTTTATTCCATGGGCCACCCAAACTAACTGGAGGTCACATGAAAATAAAAAACATTGTTATTACAAAAGAAACCAATCTGGAGTCTGACTGGCTTGGCTATGCTTGTTTTGACATAGATGATTACTTTAGCGTCCACGGAATGCCTTTCTTTAAGAAGAAAGACCGAGTTATTTTAGCTTGCCCATATTTATGGATGAATGACTCAGGTGAAGCCTTTCTGATCTTTTCCACAAACAAGAATGACATCCTATCACCGATTTACTCGGTCATTGAAGAAAGCATGAGGGAGTGGGAAAATGAAGTTCAATAATCACCTTAAACCTATCTTTGAGCAATATTGTAACTTGAAATTTAATATGTTTCCCCTAAGCCCTAAAACCAAGCGCCCGTTAAGACGTGGATATAGGGATAATCTAATTGCAGAAATAGACGATCTAATTGACTGCATAAAAGATTTTCCCAGTTCTCCGCTAGGCATGGTGCCCGCAGTTGGTGGTCTTGTTGTTGTTGATGTAGATAATCGGCATGATGGGCTTAAGCGGTGGAAGGATTTAATAAAAAAGCATGGCGAACCATTAACATTAAAGCAGGTGACCCCTAGTGGAGGTGTTCATTATATTTTTCGTGCTGAAGAAGAAGTTTCGTATAAGGGTAAAATAATAAAAGGAATTGATGTTCAGCATAACAAATATATTAGAATTCAATCTCCTCACACTTCAGGTGACTTGTATGAATTCACAAACCTGATGGACTTTAATAATTATGACTCTATTCCCTCGCCACCCAAATGGCTTAAAGAACTGATTGAAAAACCTGAACGGAAAAAAACTGATCGTATTACTCCCATCCTTGAAAAAGCAGAACATGAACCTCTAAGTAAGGCCCTAGATAAACTAGCAAGGCAATTTCAAGATGTTGAACTTGATTATGATGAGTGGATTAGATGCGGGATGGCCATTAAATCTTGTATACCAAATGGTGTAGGACTTAATCTATTCCTCAAACTATCAAATAATTTAAGCCTGGGTGAAGACGACTTTGATGCCGCCGAGTATAAGTGGAACGGTTTTTCCTCAAGAAAAGATAGCCAAATTTCTCTAAGAACACTCTTTTACATTGCAAGAAGGAAAGGGCTAGACCCTTCAATATCAGAAAATGAATATAAAAAAATTATAGATAAAGCTGAATTTGATCTCGGTTGGGCTGAAGATGAAGGTCGCTTTGTAACCTTCTCAAAAGATTTTTTGGTACGCGATCTAAACAGCATGGGATACTGCTTTATCGAATCACACTCGATAGCACCATTTGCACAATTAAAAAATGAAAATGGAAAGCAAACTCCTTTTTTCTCTACTTTTAGCTTTACTAATTTTAAAGATAAAACTTCGCCCTATTTTTTAGGCATGATTAGTGGCTCTAAACAAAAATACCTACCTGCCGCCGCCATATGGAAAGCTCATAAAGACCGTCAAACCTACAGTGAAGTTACATTTCAAGATATAGGGTCGGAACCACCAGGAACACTGAATCTATATCAAGGTTTGAATATCGAACGCAATCAAGGTGACTGTAATGAATTATTGGATTTTGTTTTTAATTCACTGTGCAGCACCAAAAGCGACTCATATGAGTTTTTACTTAATTTTTTAGCACACATTATTCAGAAGCCATTTGAAAAAACACCCCTTGTACCTGTCTTTGTTGGCCCACAAGGGACGGGAAAGGGACTTCTAAATGAAATAATAATGTCTCAACTTCTCGGTGATTACTTTCTAATCATTAGTTCAATCTCTCTACTTCAGAAAAACTTTAATAGTCATTTAAAGTGCCGATTCCTAACATTTATTGATGAGGGAGACTGGAGAGGTGATAAGCGCGATATGGACATACTCAAACACTTTACAGGTTCATCTCGAATGCTTTGCGAGGAAAAAGGTGGAGCTACTTATAACTTCCCCAACTACTCAAGATATATCATTGCCTCGAATAATTCAGCCCCTGTTGGACTTGAGATTGGAGACAGAAGATTTTGCTTTATTGAGAATTCAGGCAAGTATGCAAATAACACTTCCTACTTTTCCAAGCTAATAGCTTCAATAGAAAAGAATAATTTAATCGCTAAATTTGCGAACTTTCTATTTGAAAGAGATATTTCAAAATTCAATCATAATCAGGCCCTTTCGAGTCATGGTGTTGCTCTAGATGCAAAGCTAAACTCCGTGGGACCCGTTGCACATTTTTGGCATGACCTATTTTTTGAACAACCAAGAGAGGTTTATTTGGAAGGTATAGGCATTCATTGTAATCAAACCCTTTTGGAATACCACTCTTTCGAACAAAAACATTTTAAAAACAAAGGCCAGGAGCCTTCTCGAAACTTCTGGGACAAAACTAAGAAACTTATGCCCGTATTGCCCAAGCGTTCGGAATCCCGAATTTTTAATGATCGTTCGCGGGTACGAAAAATTTCAATCTCAGAACTACTTAGTTCGTTTTGTTCCACTTTAAAAATTGACAAGCCCGAGGCGTTTTCTCCATCAGAATATGCTATCAAGCGCGAATTTACGGCAATTGACACTGAAGACACCTCTAATTTTGATTCTGTAACTATGGAGGACTTCTAATATGGCACCGGATGACAATAACAAGTATTGTAAAAAGCCGGTGTCTGGGGTGACAAAAAAATCTGCAACACCAAAAATACCCTTTAATAAATCGTCTTTTTCTATTAAACAAAGTCTCTCTTCTAGTGCAAACAACTCTGATCCTTGCTCTTTGACAATTGAATCAGAATTTTTAACCACTTTTGAAGCGGCTGAATATTTAAGAGTTTCAGTGGGCTCCTTGCGCAATATGACAAGTAATGGGCAAGTGCCATTTCATAAACTTGGAAATAGAAACCGCTATCTAAAAGAGGATTTGCGGAAACTTCTTCTCTCTAATCGAAGAGGAGGTTTCCATGGGAATTAAACCCGACAAAACTAAACCAGGCACATGGGTGGCCTGGTATTCAAAAAGACACCCTATTACTAGAGTTCCTACTCAATTGCGCAGAAAGGGCTTTAAAACAAAAACTGAAGCCCGCCGAGCCGAAGCTCAGCTCATCATAGATGTTGAAGACAAAATTCGAAAAACAATTTTACCAACATGGGAGAAGTTAGTTTTAGATTTTCGATGTCACATGGTGAACAAGGGGCTAATGCTTAAAACTGCCGAAACTTATTTTCTATGCTTGCGAGCGCATACCTTTGATGAATGGTCAGAACGTTTAGTTGATACTATTACAACTCAAGAGATTCGGGAGCTGATTCAAAGAAAGGTTGGCCACAAATCACCAAGTCATCAAAAGAATTTGCTTAAATTCATTCGTGGCGCTTTTAAGTTTGCCATAGAGTTGGGTCTAATAAATCGTAATCCAACACCTGAAATGAAATTTAGGGTGGGAGATAAGATTAAGAAAGTTTTGACTTTGGATCAGGTTAGGCTCTTTTTAAACAAAGCGCGCGAACTTGATGTTGAGTGGTATCCTCATTGGTGTTTCGCTGTTTACACTGGGATGCGCAATGGAGAACTCTATGCCTTAACTTGGGATAAGGTTGACCTCAAGAATCGCCAAATTTTGGTAGACACATCATGGAATAATAAAGACGGATTCAAAGAGACTAAGTCTGGTGACGATCGCATCATTGAAATAGCCCCTAATCTTATAACCGTTTTAAAAGAATTAAAGCTCGCATCTAACGAATCGAGTTTTGTTCTACCAAGAATTGACAAATGGGATAAAGGTGAGCAAGCACGTGAACTAAGAATGTTTTTGATGGGAATGAGGTTGCCGACTATCCGCTTTCATGATCTTCGCGCCACTTGGGCAACCATAATGTTGAGCATGGGTGTTGAGCCTATAAAAATTATGAAGTGTGGTGGCTGGAAGGACATAAAGACCATGCAGATTTATGTTCGAAAAGCTGGAGTAGACATCAAAGGGATAACCAACGGCTTAGACCTGCATAATCCCAACGCTAATAACGCAGAAGTTGTTTGGATTTCAACGAATAACTAGATACTTTTTCGAACCCGTAGTAATCCGTAGTAATCGTAAATTTGGAGATAGTAATATCAGGTATTTAGAGTTACTGTACTGTTTCCACCAAATTGGTACGACGGAATTTTAGTGAATTGAGGTATTTATCGCCGCAGTCATCAAAAAATCACATATTGGGGCACTCTACCTTTTCTTTGGAATGGCCGTTTTTGGAAGTGCAACACCCGTTAGTAAGTTGATCGGAAACGAGCTACCAATTTTGACTGCCTCGTTCTTTAGGGTTGTTTTGGGCTCGCTATTCTTATTGCCTTTTGTGATCAAAGGTTTGTCTAAAGACATAAAGCAAATTGAGAAGAAAAACTGGATCTATATATCCTTAATCTCCATTTTTGGGATGGTGGGTTTTACATTCTTTCTTATTTGGGGCATGAAGTTTGTTACAGGTGTTGTGGGGAGCATAATAATGAGTATCACCCCTGCTTTAACGGGAATTGCCTCTTACCTTTTCTTAAGCTCACCTTTGGGTAAAAAGCGAGTAACAGCTTTAATTTTAGGTGTCGGTGGAGTTTTAGTCATCAATATGTTCGGAGACAAGTTTGGTTTTGAGCAAACCTTGCTTTCGTATTTGGGTGCTGGTTTAGTCTTCTTGGCAATTTGCTGTGAGGCTGCCTACACATTGATTGGCAAAAGGATGACAGACACTATTTCTCCTTTGCTTGTGACGTTTTTAGCCTCCACTCTGTCTATTCCCTTGTTTCTAATTTTAGCTCTATTTGACTTCAGCGACGTTGCTTGGAGCGAGATTAGCCTCCAAGCTTGGGCAAGTCTTGTTTGGTGGGGTGTTGGAACGTTGGGTATAGGCTCAGCACTTTGGTATTCAGGGTTATCGAAAGCCGAGGGATCTACGGCAGCTGGGTTTATGTCAATTATGCCTGTCTCTGCACTACTACTATCGTACTACTTGTTAGACGAAACATTTTACTCTGTTCACATCATTGGGATTGTACTCGTTTTGACATCTGTTGCTTTAATGAGTTGGGTTCATGCGACCGAGCATGAGCACTAGAGTTCTATTTATTTCGTTCGCAACCTTGTCCATTTTATTTAAAGATGATGACTTCTCGATGCCCCTGACTTCAGCAATGAATACCTGGCTAATATTGGACCTAGAATTTCATAAATTATAGTGGAGCCCAGCACTATATTGATAATGATTTTTGCTTCTTCTTCAAAGCCTGGTTTGTGACTTAAAGATAAGGCTAAGCCGATGGCAACACCTGCTTGAGGTATTAATCCAAGCCCAACCCATTTAGCCGTCTCAGATTTAATGCCACCGAGTTTGGCCCCTGCAAAGGCACCCATGTACTTTCCTAGAAATCTGGAAAAGACATAAATGAGAATGAGAATATAAGAGTCCTTAAAAAGAGTCGGACTAAAATGAAGTCCAGCAAAGACAAAGAAAACAATAAATACCAGCTCCTCAATATGTTTGATGGGTAGAATTAAATCTTCTCTATCTTGATTTGAAAAATATTGAGTGGCCAAACCCAGTGCCATACAGGCAAGTATATGGGAAAAACCAAGTAGACTTGCAGCAGAAACGCAGAGAACCACGACTGATACAAAAATGGGAAACCTTAGCTCTTCTTGTCTAAAAATACGGCTTAAACGCCCAGAGAGAATTCCAAGACCACCACCCAATGCCAAAGAACCAAAAATTTTGTAAAATTCTGTAAGAATAGAGGTTAAGCCCAATCCATTGCCATTAAGACCGGTTAAAACCTCAAACACCAATACCCCGATAGCATCATCAATAATGACTATTCCAAACAAAAGAGTTACTAAAGGGCCCTTCGCTCTAACTTCTTCGATGACAGCTACTGTAGAGGCTGGAGCCGTAGTTGCAGCCACAGCAGCTAAAGCAAGTACAAACTTCAGTGAGATTAGGTCCGATTCAGTGAATTGGGCATATATAAAAACAAAGAATCCAACAGTGAGCACAGCCAATAGGGATTCACCAAAAGAAGCCAGCATTAAAGCCTTTTTATTGTCTCTTAGGTATCCTCGATCAATTTCAAGGCCAATAAGAAAAGCGATTATACCTAATGATAGATTGGTTATTAACGGGCTTAGGCTTTGAAACGGAAACTCGAAAAGACGTCCAAAAAGCTCTGGCGAAAACAAAACACCAAAAATAATATACACGCTCACTCTTGGTATGCCTATTCGGCTCACAAAAGTCGCCACTCCGAAGGCGGCAATTATAATTAGGGATAATATCAGTAACTCGTTCACACCTATTTATAATCAGATAGACTACCTAAAACAAGTTTACTAATAGCTCTCTTTAATTCTTTTTATTTTCCTTTAATATATCCCTCTTCAAAAAACTATTGATAGAAAGTGATGACTTTATGATGACACTGCATGGGAAAGGCGTGTAATTTTAGAAGCTTCGGAGGTTTGGAGCCGCCTCCACCAACTATAAATTATTGAAAATACTAAAGAAAATAGAATTTTAAATTTATCTTTTGGTCTCAATTCAAAATAAATTGTGCTAGAGTACAAGCTAAATTAGCAATGTCGATTGTTGTTGTTATTAGTAGTTCACCCTGTAAAATGACTACAATACATATCTACTTGCATATATATCAAATATAATATATACTGATTAAAGTATGCGGACTGTCTTAGAAACTAAAGATGTGCGAAAAAGCTTAAAGAAGGTTCCGCCTGAAATCAGGAAAAAATATAAAGCTTGGGTAGAGGTGGTTAAAAGTGGTGGCTCATCAAATCTTAAAAACTTTCCTGGATTTAAAGATAAGAAATTGCAAGGGAGCCTTCGTGAGTGTCGAGCTTCTAGGTTAAACATCCAGTACAGGGTTATTTATAAAGAAGATAAGACGGTTAAAGAAATTATTGTATTAAAAGTGACCCCACATAAATATGAGGAGGTATGAAATGAAAATTAAAAGAGAAGATTTAGTGCCTGCCGGAGGTTCTATTTTAATGTCCCCAGGGGAGATGGTAAGAGCCTTAAGAGAACTAAAGGGCTGGTCACAGTTAGATTTAGCTGATGCTTCAGGAATTTCGCAAACCAATATCAGCGCAATTGAAAACGGTAGAGTACAAGTGGGTAAAGAGAGAAGTATTGCTTTAGCAGAAGCTTTAAATGTACACCCAGGTTCCATTATGTTTGCCGATTATGAAGAAGGTGTTGCTTAGCTGTGAATAAGGATTTAGCTATAATTAAAACTATTTATCCCTATTAGTGTAGTAATTTGTAGTTATTGCGCAGTTTGAGGTAGTGATTTCAATACGTTAAGTGTTAAATTAGCTGCCTCCACCAAACGCGGTACATTGGGATTTGCTATGCAGCTCCCTGCCGTGCTTCCCAAAGATCATATTCAGCCTGCATTCGCACCCACATTTCAGCAGAAGTCTTGAGCACCTTCTCAAGCACAAGTGCAAAGGCGGGAGATATCCCTCTTTTGCCATTCACGATCTCATTAATCTTTCGAGGCGAGCACTCACAGAGTTTGGCGAGATCCGTCTGATTGAGTCCCATTTCGTTCATGTAGACTTCTTCTAAGACTTGTCCTGGATGCATAGGTTTTGGATTTTTAATCATAATTAACCTCTGTGATAATTTTCAATCTTAACCTCGGAAAATTCACCATTCTTAAACTTGAAGGTGATGCACCAAGGTAGTTTAATCGTTACGCTCCAATAGTCTTTTCGACCTCCCTGTAATTTATGGAGTCGAATATTGGGAGGCTGTCCTTGAATTTTTAAGTCATCCAAGGTTTGTGTGTTGTGCATAATTGTCAGCAAGGCTTTGGCCCGCAACCAAAACTCCTTGGGCAAGGACTTCGATCTATTCGTCTCCCAGATATCTCTCGCAACCTTATTACCCAAGCTGATAATCACGCCGTACCTCTAATTATTACTCTATACCACATAATGTAATAAATCAACCTGATTTTATATCCTTCCTTAAATTACTATTTGGTTCTATAAGGAATTACCTGTAATTAAATCTGGCGATGATTTGTATTGTTTTTGGAATAACAAGTATCCCAAATATGGGCTTTAGGCCTCCCATTTTGAAGCTCAGCTTGTGGCGCCAGTTAAAATCGCATATCCTATGTATATGGCTAGGTTTCTAGTATTTCTGGCGATTTTTCTAATTTCATGCAATCCGTTTAAAGAAGACGGGGAGACGAATTCGTCTTTTTGTGCCCATTCCCCTGAAATATGCGACGGACCATCTGATAGCGAAGCGCCTACTATCAATAGTATTAGTACGCCGGCAGATGGTGTATACGAAGCCGGTGATACGATTGAATTTGATATTTCCTTTAGTGAAGAGATCAATTTAAGCGGAACCTTTGCATTGGTATTAGATATCGGTCGCCATCAAAAATCTTCTATATGCTCCAAGCAAAATGCCACCACCATTCGTTGCTCCTATACATTTGAAGAAGCTAGCATAGATCCTGATTTGGATTTTGATGGCATTGCCTTTAACTCTTTAGATGCCAGCTCTGCTACCATTCAAGATGCCGCCGGTAACAACGCAAACTTAAGTGTTGCTGCGCCAGATCTTAGCGGTATCATGGTTTACTATACGAATTTTGATTACTGGTTGGATGCAACTGATGCAGATACGGTTTTTAGTAATGCTGCCTGCTCGGTGCCGATTAATGACGGTGACGATGTGGGCTGCTGGGTCGATAAGCGCTCCGGCTTTAATGTTACCAACGGAGGCGGAGGGAAACCCTCTTACGATGATAATATTGGACCCAATAATACGGCTGCAATTTATTTTAATAGCGAGTTCTTGTCTTATTCCACCTCTCCCACGATTCAAAGCAATTTCACACTTTTGGTTGTTTACAACATTGTGGGTTTCAATACTTTAAATTATTTTATTGGCTCTATTTCTAATACAACCGCAGGGATTGGTTTTGGTTTTGGGGGCTCATGGACTGGTGGTCCTGCCGGGGATGGCATCTATGTTTTAACCAAAGCTACTGCTGGCAGCCCGACAGACCAGTTTGTTTCGACCTTAGAGCCAACCGCCTGGGGATTAAACACCTATCAACCCACAAAAATATTTCGTAATCAAAGCGAGGCTTTGCCATACTCTAATGTTGTAGCCTTAAGCCTGCCGCAAAGTTTTACCAGGATTGGCGGCCGTGATGATGGTAATACTTGCTGTAATAATAACGGCAATATTTCAGAAATCATGATTTTTAATCAAACGCTGAATGACGAACAATTAGAAGAAATTTGGTGTCATATATCAGATAAATATGCGTTTGGTTTTGCGGGCTGTTAGTTAAAACTGCCAAGAAAGATCTAGGCCTAACTGTTTTCGCCTTACTTCGACTTCATTGGTTTTCATATCTTTTTGTAAGTAGTAAAAACTCGCTTCATAGTATTGGCCCTCTTTGAAAAAACTTTGATTGATGGCAGATTTATATATAGAACCACTTTTATATTGTAAGTCGCCATTATCAAAAGGTATTAATGCACCAGCATGGAGGCTAAAATCTAAAACCATGTTTTGGCTTTGCATTAAAATATAGCCTAGACTCAAAGATGTTTCGGGGCTGATGACATTTACAAGCTCTAAGGTATTGCTAGTTTTTGTCTTTAAAAGTAGTTCATTGACTGTCGATAATTCTAATTTCCATTGCCACCGTGTGAATCGCTTTTGGTAATAAAAAGAAAAATATGACTCCTGTGCGTTAGCACTATCAAGATTAAGACTGCCATCTAGAGTAAAATCATGTATCTGCGCTCCCAGAACAAATCCCGTTTGAGTTTTTAGGTCCCAATTAAATATTAGGCCTAGCTCTAGCTTTGGTGATAATCCAGAGTAGATATAGGCATTGTTTTGATTGTCAATTTCGGTAGAGGAAAGGGCGTTGTAATTAGCTCCAGCCTTTATATGGTAATTCAACCATCCGCTGCTGAGATTTGTTTGTGGCTTAGGATCCACTACTTTTTCTGCTGTTTCTAGATCCTCCATTGTGCTGGCAGTCTTACGCTGATGGGATGGCAAATAGATTGCTTGTCCCACCTCAATGATTTTGGGATTTAGAATTTGTGGATTCATTGCCAAGAGTCGATTAAGAGAGCCATTTTTGGGATAAACGGGCTCACCGATGTGGCTTTGTGCGATTTCGGATAAGCTATCTCCAGGTTGGACATAATAAACTTGAAGGCTATCGTTTGCGAATAGCAAAGAAGTCCATTGGCAAATTATTATAAATAAAATAGCCCTCATGGCTTAATTTTATCATTTTTAATAATATTAAGATAAGTTTTGAGTCTAGTAGGTCACTCCTTTAGTCTTGCAAAAAATATCCAACTTACTATTGGTCTAGTCATATCCCCCCGTAATTTTCGGGAATAACTATCTACAAAGATTGTGTTCGATAACGACTGTCTTTAATGGAATGTATCTTCCTCTAGTCTCTATATTGTAATTCTCCATTAAAAGCGGCTCTTAAACTGTAAAACAATTGGCTCAAGCGATTCTTTTGTTCATTGAATATTGCGTTATCTTCTAAATTTACCCAGGGGTTGGGTCCACTACAGCGGATGATTTGGTGATAGTGCTTTCGAATGGGTCGATACTCCATATGATAGCTCTTGTATTGGATTTCTGCTCTACGCATGTTGGGGCTAAAATTGATGTGAAATGACTGGTATACACGCGGGTTCTCAAACCTTTGGTAGTCTCGAAAGTGAAATTGCCCTTGATGAATATGGAGCCAGCTTGCCGTGGAATCATCATCACTTATGGCAAAGTTGGCTAAGACTTCTTCTTCACCATCATTCACATAGGTTTCGGCATAAAACCACTCATGATTATCTATACATTCTTTACGGCCTTGAATTACGATCTTGCAAGAGCCCAATTGGTATTCCCCCTCAATATGTTGAAAAAAGTTCTGCACTTCTAGGCTTAGATCATTGCCGAGCGGTTCTGTGCAATTTTGCGCCATCAGTAGTTTTGTCCAAATCATCAAAATCCAAATCATCCTTACCTCATTGTTAGTTTCCTCTGCTCGCAAGTCTTGTGCCAATTCTATTAGGCCTCTCTTTTGTGCTAGCCCGAATTTATCTAAAAACTCGGATTTTTATCCAGAAACTTAGAAAGCAAAGCCTAAGCTCCAATATAAGCGGCGTAAAACTTGGCACAACTTTCGCTTTACAGGGCAACGGAACGAAACAGGAGAGATACATGAAACTAAAATATTTAATGCTTGGAGCTATGCTAAGTACAACGGCATATGCTCAGTATCCGGATGCGAATGTAAATTGTGTTCACAAATCAAAAAGGATCCAACAAGCTTCGGCACATGGGGCCGTTAAGCTTTATTTTAATGAAACTTGCGATATTGCCTACGTAGCGCCGCCCGGAGATGCTCTTAAAAGAATCTCAGATGTGCCAGCGTTGCATGAAAGAGTTAGTAGCTGCCCATTGGTTCGTAATTTAACAAATTACTTGGGTGGCCTTGGTGAAAGAATCGAAACTTTACAGCGTATAGAAAAACAAAAAAGACAAGCGGCCGAAGAGGCTATGGTTCGAATTGAGACCTATAAGGATCAGCGAATTGAAAAGTCTGCTAGTTTAAGTGAGTTAACTTATTTATATAGTAATTTAGAGCAAGAGTACCATGCTTTGATAAGTAAAAAGGTGGCCTTACAGGACAAAATTCTAGAATGTAAAAGAGACTGTATTGTTCTTGAAGCGGAGCTATTAGAACTAAACAAAAAAATTCACAACCGCAAGCAAGCTTTACAGGTAAAACAAACGAACATTCGAAAACTGGAATCGGATCTAAGCCGTTTAAATTCATTAATTGCAAGTGAAACCGTGGAATACAACGACAATATGTCTGCGGTGGATGCGATGGCAAAGCAAGTAACGGAATTGCTAAGTAAAATCGATGCTACAAGAGAAAACTTATTGGCCAAATATGGCGGCACTTTTAGTGTTGAGATGGATCTAAAGTGGGATGAATTGGTAAACGACTTGCAAAATACAAATTCTGAACTAGGGGTAGAGTTTAAGAAGTTAAAGATTAATGCCTCTCGAATTTACTTAAATCCGTTTGATGCTGAAAGAAATCTAAAAATTGGTCACATGCTAATTAGTCGTTATGTTCCTGATAGGGTTTTTCAGGTAGTTGGTAGTGAGTCGGCAGGTGAAATAGCAGAGCTTCCAACAGGGCCCAATCTCCTATATTTAAATTCTGTTAGTTTAGATATAAATTTGGGCGGAGTTTGTCCCTTGCTTGATGAGAATAACGAAATTGACCCTACAAAATTGCAAAGTTTAAGATCACTTTTCAACACAGCAGTAGCGTATGACTTTGTAATCAAACAAAATGCTTCTTATAAAATCTCTTATAACTTGGAGCAAAGTCTTCAGGCCATCGTGGCAGAAGTGAAAGACAAAAGGGTATTTCGCTTAAGCGATACGGAAGCTGATAAATACCTAAAAGACTTTAAAGTGATTGCTTTGGATGTTCATGGGCAAGGCGATCGAATGCGCTTTTTAAGGGGTCTAAAAAAGCGGCACTTACGAAACATTGTCGAACAAATTCTGGAGTACGATCAAGACAATCCCAGTACTCAATCTGTATTTTATAGATTGCAACTAACGCCAAGTGAATTGGATCAAAAAGTGAGAGCCGTTCTACAAGAGAATCCATCTATTTTAGTAGAGGAGTCTAATGGCGCTTTATACACACTAGAAAGAGATCAAATTAACTTTAAAGAAGGAGACTAAGCTATGAAGTATTTAATTTTTATTCTATTGATGACAAGACTTGCCTATGCAGAAACCATTTATGAGGTGCCAAACGATAAATCCTCTACGGGTCTTATAAAGGTCGGGTATAGCGAAGACGAAGGAATTACTGTTTACTATCCGGAGTCTTACAAGTCTAAGATTAGTCAGCGGCCGAGCTCATCGTTTTATGTTAGCGAGGCAAGCTGTAACGGCTTGGTAAGAATGAGAGTAGAAGAGATTCAAAATATTGATAGTCTTGCAGAAAGAGAAAGGCAGATTCAAGCACGTCTTACCGACAAAGACCCTTTGGTGAGTTTGGTAGATTATTTTCCGTTTAGCGGTCAAAGATTTTACGACTCCATAGAAAGCCATTTAAAGGGTAAAGGAGTTAGTAAAATTCATTATAAATACCCAGTACCTCGCCCATTGTTTAAGGGCGCAAGATTTGAATTTAAGCCAGGGTCTTTGACAGCGAAATTGGGGATTGCAGATGTTAGCCCCTACATTCGTATGGCGGATGATAACATAAATTCGTACTTGCACTTGGAGACAAGATTTTTGCCGTTAGCTTGTGATTTAGTTAACCGTAAGGTTCAGATCAACATAGATTGGGAAATCTCTTTGATGCCGCATAACAATGAATGGGTCGAAACATTAAGTGAGAACCAAATCTATAAGATATATGACAGTATGAAAAGCAAGCAATCCCTTGTGCCCAGCTCCAAGCTTATTGGTGCAAGTGCAAAAAGCTTTATTCAAGGTGCAATTGCGGGCCAAGCGTATGAGTCAGAGGTTGCCAAATTAAATCAGGACAATATCGGTAACTTTGCCAAGCTAATGAATATGTTATTAGATCGCCATAGCGATAGCTTAGTGGATTTAAGTTCAAACGATTTAGAAGATGTTTACTACCGTATGATGGTTGACCAAACTCGTGCTCTTGAGTTTGAGGGGGTTGCTCATGCGAGGTAAGTTATTTTTATTAGTAGCCATGCTTTTATTACAAGCCTGTGGTGGCGGCTCATCAGGAGGCGGAAATAACCCAGCGCCAGCAAAACAAATTGATTTTGTTCAGCTAAAGCAAGAGCTCAGCGTGCGTTGGCAGCAAGTAAAACCTCATTGTGGTTGCCAAAGTCAAAAAATGAAAGTTTTGGGCGCTCTGTCACAAAGCATTTTAGAAGAAAAGGGCTATCAATTAAGTGCACTTAACAATAGCCAAAACATTAGGGGATTTACTGAATTTATAAGCGAAATAAGGAGAGAACTGTGAAACATACATTACTAATAGGTGCTAGCATTTTAATAAGTGGTTTGAGTGCTAAGGCTTACGAACATTTACCCTACCAATTTGCTCAGTGTCCGGAAGAAAAGAAAATCGTTCATCCTGACAGCACCAATCGTATTGTGCTCTCAAAGGACTGTACAAAAGCTTACGTACTACCGCCAAAAGTTGGAAATATTACCATTCACTCAGGTGTGCAGATGAGAGTTGATAAAAACTCATGTAGCTTTATTACGAACCTTCGTCAGTCCTTAGATTCTAAGGCGGAGTCGCTAAAGATTTTAGATGATATGGCTAAGTACTACTATCAAAAGATGAGTGATAAGGCGAGAGAGGCGGACGTTCTGCAAGACCAAGTCTACTCCATGCAAGAAGATTTGATCGATGCGGAGAACGAAGTCAGCATCATACAGCCTGGAAAAGACGAGCTCATAACAAAGATTAGCGAATTAGAGAAAAAGTTAGAAGATTGCACCCAATTAAATCTTTGCCAAATGTATGACTTGCAACTCGGTAGGGCTAAAAAAGACTTATCTGAAGTGAAGCGAGAAATTGCGGCAGCCCAGGCAAATGCAGAATCGATTCGATCTCGAATTTTGTCGACACAAAAACGCATACAAGATAACCGCGCTAGAATTGATGGTTACCGCACGGAAGTTAGCACCTTAAGCGCGAACTTTGATGATAGTATTACGAGCATTGATAGCATTATCGAGTCGCGAAAAACAAAACTTGGTGCCATCATGTTTGTTGCCTATGATTTGCCGACCGCCGAGCTGGTAAATCAATACAAGGCTTTAAATCGCAATTTAGATATGGTGTTTGATGCGATGCCATTACAAGAGTATAAGTTAGATTATAATATGAACATCACAAATACAGTTAGTGGGGACCACCAAGTTTACATTCCTGCAACCAACGTTCCCGATATGGAGTTTTACCAATCTCCCACGGCTTGGATCTCACCTTCCGGTGAAGCTCAAATTGCACTAAACGAAATAGCGGCATGTTCCTTGATGAACGAGGATGGCAGTGTCGATCTGGCAAAATTAATGGATGCGAAATACTTTAATGCGCAGTTCAAATATCGCTACGATGTGGCTAGTTTGGCAGGCTACTCTGTACATTATAATCTCAAACAGATGTATGAGGTGATTAAGCGATCTGGATCGAGTGGTGGGTTCTTTAGAAAACGTCGCTGGACGAGCATACATCGCAATAGTGAATACAAAGCACTTGTAAGTGTTGATTTTAATAGTGAATCCGTAAAAGGGTTATCCGAAGAGATGAAGCATCAGATTCGTACAGAGGAAAGAAACTTTGCCATTGAAAGGTTATTCCGTGAATTTATGACCATAGCGAATAATGAGGGGCAAATCCCAAGTCCTAGTGTGGAAAGTTCAGGTGAAAATGGTGCTAGTGTTGCAGCCAACGAAATCGGTAAGTGCCCCTATTGGCAATGCCAGGCCGCTTCCGGTGTTCTAAAGATTGCCGATGCAATTTGGGGGAGTACCAAGGCTTCGAATCACTTCAAAGATGAGCGCGAATTTCAGTATGATTTAGAGGTAAATGACCAAAGAATGTTCCGCCAGACGGGTAGTTCGGGGTACAAACATGATATTATGGATTAAGCTTTTGGTATTGGCGGTGCTTTCCTTTTCCCAGGAAAGCCGCCATGTTGAGCTGCAGGCATCTAGCCAAGTAAATTGCGACTACATACTCTACAAATTGGAACAGCAAGGTGGCGATTACGCTCGCCTTGCCGACTTGATGCTTTTGGAAAAAGAACGTTTTCAAAAATGGCAAGAAGCAAGATGGGTGAAGTCTTATCGATATAAACAATACTTAAGACTTTTAGAGGAGTTAGAAGAGATTAGTCTGCTGGTCTATTTTTCTGACTTTCCTTATCTGTCTACTAGAAGTATTGAGATCCAGGCAAGTTGGCCCATAACTTCTAGTTTTGACGCCAGTGAGTCGGATTTTCATTTACCAGGTTATTTGCCTATGTCGCTAGAAAGTTTAGAGACGCTTCGCGGTGTTCAATTTGAGCAAAGAGACCAGGAGCTTTCAATGAATATGCTGGTAAGCCCACTGGATTATTGTCTTCAGCCACAAGTTGTTGTCTTGGGGGCTAATGGAGAGTCGCTGCTAGCAAACTAGGTGTTTAGGCTAGAGTAGGTAGCAGCTGATTCCTTTAAATTTACCGATGGCCCCCTGGGCCCATTTCATTAGCCCGTTGTCATCATGCCACTAGCTACACCAGTGACTGTCTCTCGTAACAGGACTGTGTCCTTAGATTTTAATGCCTGAACCTCTAGTACGTTTAATGGATAGATCATTGTTGAGCGCAAACGTATACTTTGTTCTAGCCAAGGATTGACCCATAAAATAGTATCTTTACCTGTAATCTCCTTTAAAAACTTTAGTGTCAATTCATACTCTTGACGAAAAAACTCCAGGTAGGATTGCGACTCCGCTGCTGGTAAGCTTGAATTTTCAAGGAAAAAACCCCAAACCGAAAGATCTACTTTGGCTAAGGTAAATGCCAACACATTCATAAAGGAGCTGAACAATCGACTCTCTTTATAGGCACGCTTCAGAGCTTGTTTTTCTGCATTTGAAGATGCCTGCCAAACACTACCCATTCCCCACCAAACAGGGAAGTGGCTTCGAGTCTGTGTCCAACATAAAACCCATGGAATAGCTCGCAAACTACCAAGATTTAATCCAGCTTTTCTTTTGGAAGGGCGTGAGCCTATTTTTAATTGATCCAAATAGGGGTAAGGAGTTGCTACCTGCACCATATGCATGAATTTTTCATCTTCTACACACTTTAAATATTCTTGCCGCACTTTTTCCGAAAAATCTCTTAAAGCTGTCATAGATCTTTTTTGCGGATGATCCGAGGTCGAAAGACTTACGCCTGCATGAATCTTTTGTATCTGCCGTTGCAGAATTTCAGGCGTAGAGAAGGTGCGGTAGATCATCTCGCCTTGAATGGTAGCCTTAAATCTTTTTCTGGCAGAAGCAGGCCACCAAGAAATTTGGTCCTTAATCGAGCCTCCTCCTCTTTCGACACTACCTCCTGAGCCATGAAAAAATATAGGTATTAGGCCCTCCGACTTTATCAAGCGATCCATCTTTTTTAAGGTTTGTTGAATGATGCTGCGGCTGAATAAAGCACCGCTCTCTTTGGCGGAATCAGAGTAACCCAACATAATCTCTAGCTTCTTATCCCATTTGCCATGAAAGGCTTTGCTAAGCTCTTTGTTCTTTAAAAATCCTGCTGTGATTTCTTCACAGTTTTCTAGCGCTTGTTTTGTTTCGTACAAAGGCACAATCGGTATGGCCAATCCTCCCATATACTTTTTCATTAGCTTTGAGGCATTCAGTACATCATCTGCGGACTCGCACATGCTAATGACAAGACCTCGAGCATACCATACAGCTTTACCTCCCTCGGCGAGCTCCCTTAACTGGCTTAGCATCCCATTAATCGCTAAGTCAGGATTACTTAGGGCTTTCCGCATTACGGCAGAATCTTCTCTTAACTCTAACGGAACCACCAGGCCTGGAAATACTTTTAACAAGGTATCTAGTCGTTCGAGCTCAGGTGCAGCCAAGCCAACGTTTTTTTCATATTGTTTTTTTACTTCAGTTAGATGCTTGTATAAAATACTAAGTTTTTTACCATCTTGATGGCCTATTTTTTTTAGTTCCGAAACTTCGCTATGAAGATCTTTGAGCCGACTTCCCAATTGAGCAAGAGGCTCGGACTGAATGTCTAAATTATTGTATATAGCGAGGCTATTTTTTATATAGGACTTTGCTGTATGAACTAACATTTTACGTGAAGACTGAAGGGAGGCTAACATGACCGATTTATCAATGCCCGGATGGCCATCTTTGTCCCCTCCAACCCAAGAGCGAATGTAAACAGGCTGGTGCCTATCGTAATAGCTACATAGCACTTGAATGTTCGCATCTTTTAATAAGGTAGAATAAATATAATCGGCCTCATCTTGTACTGTGGGACTTTTTGACTTCGAGATCATGGTTTTCATCATCAATAAAATCAAATGACGAACTTCCTTCTCTTCAAAATTAGATAATTTTTTATTTTTTAATCTTTTGCGAAATAAAATCATTATCTGGTCTACTAAGTGAATGAATTTAGGACTTCTAGCCTCTGTAGGATGCGCTGTTAAAACAAATATAATGGGTTTTTTGGGCTTCACATTTTGCTCTTTGCTGTCTTTGATTTGCAGCCGGTAACTTCGGTAGGTGTTTTCACAGGCATTAATCAGTTCTAAACTTACGGCAAAAGAATGGGCAATGGCTAATTGCTCCTTGGCATCATATTTTGATAAACGATTTGATATTTTATTATGTGCTTCTAGCTTTTTCTTAATAGAAGCTCGACGTAGATCTTTATATTCTTGGCGTATCCGCTCTACTTCGCTATAAACTCTAGGACCATATTCAATCCTGGTTGCCTCACCCAGGACTTTTAACGCATAGCTCACTAAGTTCGTAAGTTCTTTTGGTAATTTCTTATCTATTATTTGTGACATTCTCAAAATATGCGATAAGAGACTTATTAGTGCAAACGTTAAAGTCCTCAAGGCATTAAATGGCCGCATGTTTCTTCGCATATTAAGAGGCAACAAAGGAGATGCGAAATGACGAGTTCAAAAAACATCAAAGTTATCGGAGCCTCTTGGCGAGATAGTTAGAGGTCTTAGAGAATATAAAGGCTATCTTAGATCGATTTAGTCGATGCCTTTGGATTTTTCAAAAATATTGGTGCTATTGAAAAATGCACTCGCGGATAAAAATCTAATAAATCTACGTTCTAATATCTAAAGCAATATTTGGTGCAATAAAATCGAAGTATTTATATAAATGTTCATTATAGATTTGTAGGAAGATTTGCATTTCTTGATCTGTCCATTTTTCAAAAAAGAAATTCACTCTACTATTTTCTATCGAAAAATCATTTTTTCTTAAGTAAAGATCTAATTCACGTTTTGCTTCATGCAAAAATGTATCTCGATACTCTCTTTTCAAGCGTGCTGTGAAGGCATAAAACTCACGATGCATTTTACTGTTTTTAGACGCATTACTTTCAATCACCAAAATAAGAGAGTTTGGCTTTTGCAAGTTTACTGCGTAGTGAATGGATTGTGTATCAAGGGTAAAATTTCGAAAAGGGAATCTGGATCTATATTCTACCAGATATGCCACTGATGGCTCTACCCCCATTTGTTTGTATAACACGAGTTCTTTGGTTTCTAGGCCAGGAACGCGTTCTTCTAGAAAAGAAGCGGCCTGCTTAGCAGCTTCTAGATAAGAGGTAGATCCTTGGCTAAAAAGTGGCTTGCATTCTGCCGAATGCAAAAAGAAGCTCATAAATAGCGCGGTAAACACATACATAATCTCTGAATATTAATATAGAAGCTGCTGAAAATAAAAGAAGATTTCTTAGTGGGTAATCACTACATAATATGTATAAAATCAATAGGATATGTATTGTTTCTAACAAATAAATTTATTCTGACGGGCTAGCGGATAGAGCTCTGCAGTTCAGCGAGCGTTTTTTTGAACTGGGTTTTCTTTTATATTTATCACAGTGAAAAGTGATATTAAAAGTTTCTTCGCTAAAATTATTGCGTATTAAATCAAGCTGTAACTGCTTAGACACTTTTTCATTTAAATAAACTTCATTTGTAAAAACATGCCCCTGCTTTTTAGTTAGGCTGGCAGATAGGTATAAAGGTGTAAGTACGAAAATAAACAGCACATAGTACTTCATTAGTTGGCTCCTTGGCTAGATCTTGAATTGGCTTTGATTGTCTCGGAACTTATGGTTTTTGTAGAACCATCGGTAAAACAACTTTCCATAGAAATGTTATCACAGGAATCTTTAGTTGTAAGGCAAGAGGCCTCAAAAACCCCTTTTTCAATTAAGGTTTCATCCAAATAAAAATCATTCGTACAGGTGACGCTGCCTGAGCAAAGAATTTTTCCTGAGTTTGAGCCGCAAACATTTTTACTTCGGCCGCTTCCGCAAGTTATTTCTACTGAGGTGCGTGAGGTCCAAATGCAAGAGGAGTCGGGTGATCCTGGCTTTGCTTGTGCTGTATTATTGTAAGCCCCTGCATCTTTGCAAGCTAAAGATCTAGCTTTGCTAGCGATTAGTGACTCACATTTTTTAATAGCATTGGCATACTTAGCATTGCATTCTGGGTCTTTATTTCCAAAAAACATTTGTGAATAACAACCGCCCATACAAACTGCAGAAACACCAGCGCCACATTTTGGCCAAGCAGAGTCCGATTGAATTTTGTCCAATAATGTATCTAATTGGCACCCGCTAAAACGTTCTTTTATTAAGTGATTGGCATAAGTGTCGTTGCACCTAGCTTGCGCTTTTATAGCAAGTTGAAATGTAGCAATAAAAGCAATAAAAAGTATAGAAAATTTCATCTATCCCCCAAAGTGTATATATTCAATATTATGAATATTATTGTGAGTTCGATAGGATTAACCAAGATAACTAGGCCTTGGAATGGCTACTCCTCGATTGCCCTCGCACGATATCTTATCTAAAATCTATTTAGATGAGACCTAAAAAACGGAAAAAAATCAGATTTAGCAAAATCATGTCCAAAGTACAATTTGATAAGGGCGCATTACAAATCCAGCAATTGCAAGGGCTCGCTCTGGTATTGATGGGCGTTTTTCTTGGAGTTTTAATCTGGCTAATAATAGAACGGGGAGCGCATATGCCGCTGCTAATTCAGTTGGGGATAGGGCTGGCTGTGATAATTTTATTATGGGGCCTCTATGATGTTGCCACAACAAAAGTGCAACTTATCTATCAGCCGCAAAATGACCTTCTCAGACTTAAAGCACAGAGAAGAGGATTTCGTCTTCATTATAATGGTAGTGCCAAGGAGCGCTTATTTTTATCCGTACAAAAGCAAATGACAGGTAAGAGCAATATTCAACGTTTTATGGTGCAATTAAGCTACGAGGATAATCGGTGCCATATACCCTTTGTGCTGGAAGGAAACTTTCATAATCAAGCAGAGGCTGCGCAGGAGCTTCAAAATTGGCAACAAAAATTAAAAATCTAACTAGGAATTGCTTATGTAACTTGGCTACGTAATGCTAAGAGCTAATATCGGCAATACTATATTGCCATACAAAATACACCGTATTTACTAAGGAATTACGATGATTTATTTGATCGTGGGATCAACCGGAGCAGGAAAAACCACTTATGCACGAAAAATAGCACAAGAGCTACCGGCTGTGGTGTATTCCATAGATGAGTGGATGAGGGATTTATATGGCGCGGATATGCCGGAGGATCCAAAGCCCCAGTGGTTTTATGACAATCAAAAATGGTACACTGAGCGCATTGCGAGGTGCGAGAAGCTGATTCAGCATCTTAGTTTGCAGCGAGCTGCGATTGGTCAGGCCAGTCTTCTAGATTTAGGCTTCACTACCAAAGAACATCGCTTGCAGTGGATTCGTTTTTTTAAAGAACAAGGTATCGAGGTCCACACACATTTTTTGGACGTGCCAGTTCCAGTGAGAAAAAGCCGAGTAGAAAAAAGAAACTCCTCCAAAGGAGATACTTTTGTTATGACCGTGGATGATAGTCTATTTGAATATATGGAGAGTATATTTGAGCCGCCGTCGGAAAATGAGGGAGCCAAATTAATCTTGATACAGCAATAGGCTAAAGGATGTGTATGCGCTTATTGAAAGAAAAAATGAATGGATAGCCAGCCAAGGCTCATGACAACACTTACGCCAATTAGATTTAATAGAATTCCCGCTCTCATCATATCCTTAACACGGATCATATTCGTACCAAATACAATGGCATTGGGCGGAGTGGATACCGGCATGCTAAATGCCATGCTAGCACATATAGCGGTAATCATTCCGACAACAATGGGGGAAAGATGGGTCTTTACTCCTAGCTCCATAAAAACCGGTAGTGCAACCACGCAAAGGGCAACATTGCTCATGATTTCGGTAAGAAATAGGCTTGCCAAGGCAAGAACAAAAACTAGAACGTATGGGCTGCCCATATCAAAGTTGGCCAGATAAGTTGCCGTCATTTCAATTAAGCCGACCTGCTTTAAGGCTCCGGCCATGGCCATGCCACCACCAAAAAGCAAAATAATATTCCATGGTAGGTGAGCGATATCTTTGCTGCCTAGAACTGCGGTAAAGTCCTTTGTATTGGTAGGTAGCAAAAATAATAAAATAGCTCCTGTGATGGCTATGGAGGTGTCATTTAAAAACTTCGTATCTAATAGATAATGAATGCTGCCTTTAAAGATCCATAAAAAAGCTACCAAGCAGAAAACAACAAGAGTTATCTTTTGCTGCCGATTAAGAGGTCCAAGACTTTTTACTTGTGCTTTTGCAAATTTACGAAAACGTTGATCTATTGGAACATTGTAGTGAAAAATACGGCGAAGCAAAAAAAATTGTAGACCTAAAACCACTATACCGATGGGACTAACGGCCATCATCCAGCGCCAAAAATCAATTTCTATATTATAGATTTCTTCTAAAAAACCTAGGAGTACCACATTCGGAGGCGTGCCAACCGGAGTGAATATGCCTCCCATATTCGCGGAATAAGCGATCGTTAAAAAGAGGACGATACTAAAAGTTTTAAGTGTAGTTTTTTGATTCTCAGCAAGTTGCTTTGTCAAAAAGTCTACCACCGACAAGGCAATGGGGACCATCATTACAGTGGTAGCGGTATTGCTGATCCACATGCTTAAAAAGCTAGTGGCAATCATAAACCCCAAAATAATGCCCCCATCGGAGCGGCCGGTAACTTTTAAAATATTTAGTGCAATTCGCTCATTCAGCAAAGTTTTTTCCAGTCCGCGAGCAATGACAAAGCCACCCAAAAAAAGATAAATCGTTGGGTTGGCATAGGCGGAGGCCACCAATTTTAGTTCCATCACTCCGGTCAGCGGCAGATAAACTAAAGGCAAAAGTGCGGTAATACCTAGAGGCATAACCTCTAGAACCCACCACATAACCATCCATAACATAAGGCTTAAGGCCACTTGTGATGCTGTGGGCTCAAAAAGCAGTAAGGCCGCCGCACCTAGGGGTGGGATAAGCAAGCTAAGCCAGTTTCTCATAGCAGGCATTATGCACTGATGCTAGATGATGACAAGGGGAAAGAGGGGGCATGTTTTTGCTTTATCAAAGTTTGAATTCATATTATAAAGCAAAGAAACTTTTTCTGGGGTTAAGATGGATTGGCAAGTATTTTTGACAACATTTACTATGATTTTTATAGCGGAAATGGGAGATAAAACACAATTTGCGGCATTAGCGGCTTCGGCTGGATCAAAATCTACTTTGTCGGTTATGCTTGCTGTGGTTTTGGCATTAAGCATTGCAGGTATGCTTGGGGTTGTTGCCGGAAAGTTCCTGGGCACTATGTTGAACCCTCAATATATTAAATGGCTAAGTGGTTCCTTATTTATAGGTATTGGTGTTTGGATATTGCTTGCAAAGTAGCATTTAAATTATTTTTTGATTAACCAATATACGCTTGATTAGGTTTTATTAGAAGGAAATGACTACAATACTTTCTAAATAGTATTTTTAAGTACTTAAAGATACGATCAAAGTAACTAACTACACGAAAAGGGAGCACTTAATATGATGACCATTGGGCTGATTGTGACAAGTTTATTCGGGCTTCTTTTTGTCTTGCAGGAAAAGATGATTTTTTTTCCAGAGAAGCTGCCACAAGACTATCAATTTCACTTTGCATCTGCCTTTGAAGAAATCGTGGTCTCATCAAAAGACGGTACAAAGCTGCACTCTTTGTATTTCCCCTTAGATTCTGCCAAGGCATTGGTGGTTTATTTTCATGGGAATGCCGGCAGTCTGCGCGGCTGGGGCGCCGTTGCAGAGGAGTTCTTACAGCATGGCTACGCAGTTTTGGTTACCGACTACCGGGGATATGGCAAAAGTGAAGGTAAAATCTCTAAGGAAAGACATTTGTATGAGGATGCAGACGCCATTTATCAATATGCCAAAAGCATATATCCAGAAGAGAAGATTCTTCTTTATGGCACCTCCTTAGGAACAGGAATTGCTGCTTATCTTGCAAGTAGCAATCAGCCAGGAAGATTGATACTGCAAAGCCCTTACTATAGCTTTCAAGATCTTGCAAAAACGCTCTACCCCTTGGCTCCAAGATTTTTGTTGCGTTACAACTTACCTGTACACAAGTATCTGGCTAAGGCAAACATGCCCATTCATATTGTCCACGGCACGGAAGATAAAATCATTCCCATTGCACAAAGTGAAAAGCTAAAAGCAGAATTTCCAGACATTGACTTTGTTCGCGTGCCAGGGGGTGGGCATAATAACCTATCTAGCTGGCTCCCAGATCTATAAGTGCAATGGCATGTCGATGGAAACATTATTTATTAGAATTTCTCTAGCAATCTTTTTGTCGATCTAGTACTAAATGAAGTCATATGATTTTATTCGGCGCTCATCAAATTGCAAAATCCTTTGGTTCACAATTTCTTTTTCGTGATTTGACATTTTCAATAGAAAAGGGGGAGAGGATTGGTTTGATTGGACCAAACGGCGCAGGCAAATCCACGCTGTTAAAAATTATTGCAGGTTTAGAAGATATTGATGAAGGCCGTTTGGCGAAATCAAAAAATCTAAAGATAGGATATTTGGAACAGGTACCAGAATTTGAACAAGGTGCCAGCATTGTAGATAGCGTAATGGAGGGCGCTAAGGATCAGCATGATTGGGAGGAGATGGCCCGCGCACAAGAGTATATGTCAAAATTGAGTCTTAGCGAATTTGATCAGAATGCATCGGTTGCAAGTTTATCAGGTGGGTGGAAAAAAAGAGTCGCTTTAGCAAGAGAGTTGGTTCGTCAGCCAGAGCTTTTATTGTTAGACGAGCCCACAAACCATCTTGATGTCGATAGCATATTATGGTTAGAAGAGTTCATTGCAAAATCCGCTATCACCACTCTTACGATTACACACGACCGTGTTTTCCTGCAAAAAGTTTCCAATCGAATTATAGAGCTAGATAAGCGTCATCCTAAAGGACTTCTAAGTGTGAATGGAGATTATCTAGCGTTCTTAGAAAGTCGGCAGGATTTACTTGCAGCTCAGGAGCAGCAAGAAACTAAATTAAAAAATACTTTACGGCGAGAAACGGAATGGCTTCGCCGTGGGCCCAAAGCGAGGACTACCAAATCCCGTGCTAGAATCAAAGATGCAGAAAATTTGAAGGACAAGGTGGAAGATTTAAGTCAGCGAAATAGAACCGATAAAGTTCGACTTGATTTTCAGTCTACCAATCGGTCGCCGAAAAAGCTGATTGAGGCCAAGGGAATTTCTAAAAGCTATGATGGGAAACTTGTAATTCCAGAAACCAATTTGTTAATTACCCCCAAAACGCGGCTCGGCTTGATGGGGGAGAATGGTTGTGGAAAATCGACCTTGATTCGTCTTTTGACAAAATCCGAAGAAAGTGACACGGGCGAGGTAATCCACTCCGAAAAAATTCAAGTTTCTTATTTTGAGCAAAACCGTGAAACTCTAGACCCTACTATTAGCGGCATCAAAACGGTTTGCCCGGAAGGAGATAAGGTACATTTTGCTGGACAAGATGTGCATATTAAATCCTATCTTGCTCGTTTTTTATTTCAGCACGAACAAATGCAAAAAGAAGTGGGCAAATTATCTGGGGGCGAACAGAGTCGCCTGCTATTGGCAAAGCTCATGCTTACGAAGGCCAATGTTTTGGTGCTAGATGAGCCCACCAATGATCTTGATATGGCTACGTTGGATGTCTTGGGTGAGGTTTTACGCGATTTTCGAGGAGCGATTATATTGGTAACCCATGATCGTTATTTTCTGGATCAAATGACCAATCAAATATTAGCCTTTGGCATCAATGCAAATGGGCAGAAGTCACTAGAAATGATGAGCGGGCTAGATCAGTGGGAGGCATGGTATGCCGAGCAGGAGCAGCTTAAAAAAGATTTACTTTCAGAGAACAACAAAAGCAAAAGTAAATCTAAGTCTGATCAAAAGAAACGAAAGCTTTCCTACAAAGAGCAGCGTGAGCTAGATCTAATGGAAGATAGTATTGCTAAGGCAGAAAAACGTCTACAATTGCTCGAGGAAGAGTCGCGATTGCCCGAGGTAATTAGTGATGCAAAAAAGCTGGAGGCGTTAAGCAAAGATATGGCTACTGCCCAAGCAGAAGTGGATCGCTTGTATGCTAGGTGGGAAGAGCTATTATCCATTTAGTCGCTTGCTGTATTTCTTTTGAAACGGCACCAGTCGATTTGCTGTTTTTTGCCGCCATCATAGGCGTAGGCGAGATCATTCTTAATTAAAAATTCGGACAGATTTTTTCCATCCACAATCACGTCCGCAACAATGCGAAAGTATTTACCTCTCTCGATATTTTTAAGATCAATTCTTTTGGCTTTTTTTAATAAATTTCCTACCAATTGTTTTGCATTCTGCGCTTGTCTTTTTTCACAAGAGTTTTTAGTTCGAATCTCTGGTGCATCGATTCCGCGAACGCGGATGTTGACCTTTTCTCCTATCAAAGGGTGAACAGACGGTATATTAAAGGTCACGGTGTCCGCATCGTAATTTTTAATATATTGTACGCAAGCAAAGCTATTAGCAGAATGCTGGCAGGCATCTTCCGCTTGTAATAACAAGAGGCTTAATAGAGTCATAATCATATAATAGAATCGGTAAATGTAGGGAAAAATTTAATTGTATCGTTTTGATCCGATAATAGATGTCTTTTAAAGCTAGCGAATCTGTCTTAGACGAATACAAACACGATGCTGGTTGCGGCGTGGATCATAATAAAAATCATTAACATAGCTTAACTTCACAGGCTTGGTTCGCTCAAAATACAAACGAAACATCTTAGCACCTTGGCGGTAAGGAATGGTGGCAGTTAAAAGATCTGGCTTGGCTTTTACTGTTCGCTTCTTTTCGGATAGGTTTAACTCAGGCTGTAAATAATATTTTTTACCCGACACATCGATGACCGCATAATGCATCAAGGGATGACGGTAGTTATTTTTATAGCCAATTTCTATGGCCGTAAAACCACAGCGCTCTCCTGTTCGGCTGTCAACGCCCTCGTAGTAAGAGTAAGTATCATTAGCGAAAGTAAAATTAAGCACAAAAAGAATTAAAGTTAACATGCAATACCATTATGGTTGTTAAAGCTCTTATTGTCAGCCCCCTAGAACCATAGGACTTCCTGCGTCAGTAAGGGGCCTTAGGATAAAACTTATTCTTTATCCATCTGCAAAGTACAACCAGGCCAATCAGGGCAAATGTAATGGCTGTTACTTGCATCACTAGAGAATCATTCAGGCTAATACCAAAAAATCGCTCCACTGCAAAAGTAATAAATGAATGGGGAAGGTCCTGGTAGCCTCTAGCCCAAAGAATTTGGTAGTGCCAGTCCGTCAGAAAACAATATCCCCACCCATAAAAGTATCCAATCACCAGCCAACTAAAAAGTGTCATGGAATACAAAATCAAATGGGCCTTTTGCGTTTTCGGCCATAACCAAGCAGTCAAATTAAATAGAATTATGACTATATGGAGCGTGGTTAAGAGAATGTCGAAAAAAAGAAGTAACACGACCCATTGTAGCGACTTCTTGTAGAAATGAAAAGCCAATAGGAGGGTTTAGCGCCTGTCAAACTTAGAGCAAAAGCCATTGAATCTTCCTGGGTTTTCATATAATTTGTGCGCATTAGGAGGTAGCTATGAAGGAACTTAATAGTGACAACTTAGGCGATGTAATAAAAGAAAATGATAGAGTTTTGGTACAGTACGGAGCTAGTTGGTGTGGTAGTTGCCGCATGGTAAAGCCAAAGTTTCAAAGCCTCTCAGAAAAAACAGATGGTGTGGCTTTCTATTATGTAGATGCAGAAAAATATCCAGAGTCTCGAAAGCTTGCGGATGTCAGCAATTTGCCAACGTTCGCTCTTTTTGAAGGGGGAGAGTTCAAGTCTCAGGTAATTGGCACTAAATTTGAAAAAGTGGAGGCTTTAATCAATGCGTCTACCAGTAATTAAGGGCTTTGTTATAATCATCGAAAATTCAGGTGAAGAAAAAATCGAAAACGCCATTCAGGTACTGGAGGCGACATCGGAAATACGTGGTTTTAAGGAAGAAGAATTAGAGGTGATAGGTGAGCTATTAAGCAATATGTTTGGAGCACTTGAGGTGTCCAAGGATATTGCCTCTGGTACGCCAAGCACAGAAGCTCATAATAATTTTATGAAGCGTGTGATGGGTTCCATTGATAAGTAATGCCATCACCCATTAGTTTTTAGGGCATCCAGATTCAAGTCCAATAGTTCCCCCATCCAAATGGCATGTTCGGTATGATCTTTAAAGTCATCACCCGTAACTGGGTGGGTGAAAACCGTCAGCCCGCGCCGGTTTTTCATCAGATAAGGCATTACACGGCCGAACTTATTGGGTTCGTATTTTATTTGCACGCTCCAGCGCGGATGCGGGCCCACGTTTTTATCCCAAAAGCGTCCAATTTGCACATCAAATTTTTCTTGAATCCTATGGCACAATTCCTCTGCAATTTCTCTTGTATTCTCATCAAAATATATATGTGAATGGTATTCGCTGGTAGTTGCCATATAAGCCCCCAATAATAGGTTGGCATTCAAATAGGAAATTTTCTAGTGAAAAGAAGTCTGGACATAGGCTGCGATGCTGAAAAATTGTCTCTAAGCACTGTCTCATATTTGGTCATTGGTCTTACACATGCTAGTTTGCAGTGTCACGTGTCTTAGAATTGTATATGTATAACGGGTGCTAAGGTCTGTCTTGTAATTGGTCTTTGAGGCAATGCATTTACAAAGTCTAGCTTGCAAATTATCTGTGTAATCCTAGTAAGTTGCCTTCATAATAATGGATTAATAAAAAACCAAGTATTTAGAAATATACTTTCTAACTAGATATTCATTTGCTTAAATATATTGAATAGTTTGATTAAAATGAATGAATAAAAAAAGCATTGAGCATGCTTCGGTTCTGATTGTCGAAACAAATTAGGCAGTGTTATACTAAGATAAGAAATTAAACTTAAATCTATTAACATCAACAAAGGGATTAAAATGAAAAAAAGCATAGCATTTTTTGTTGTGACTGTGGCAGGACTTGCTGTAGTTGCTTGTTCGAGTATGGGTGGGAAAACGGCTCCTGTTGGAGATGTTTTTACAAAGGAAAAGCAGGCAGAACTTACCCCTGATAGGGCCTTAGAGCTTTTAAAAGAGGGTAACGAGCGATTTGTAAACAACGATATGACGGTGAGAAACCATAATTCGCAAGTGCGCAAAGCTGTTAGTGGGCAATATCCCAAGGCAATTGTTTTAAGTTGTGTGGATAGCCGGGTGCCAGTAGAAGATGTTTTTGATCGAGGAATAGGGGATGTTTTTGTTGCCCGTGTTGCAGGTAATTTTGTCAATGAAGACATTCTGGGCAGCATGGAGTTTGCAACCAAAGTAGCAGGCTCTAAACTAATTGTGGTTATGGGACATGAGCACTGCGGAGCAGTTAAAGCCGCAGTAGATGGTGTGAAGCTAGGAAACATCACTTCTTTGGTGAATAGCATTAAGCCAGCTGTTAGAATGACAAGTTCCTTTGAAGGAGAGAAATCCTCCAAAAACCCCGAGTATGTAAGCGCAGTCTGCAAGAATAATGTTAAAAATACGATTTCTCAGATTCGCAAACGCTCGAAAATCATTCGTGATCTAGAAAAGGGTGGCGATATTAAAATCGTTGGTGCCATGTATGATATGGATACGGGCCGCGTAGACTTTTACTAAAAACTATACCGGCACGAATTGGGGGTTTATTAAATTTCCAATTCTAATTTAAGATTCATTAGGGGGCCTGTTGGCCCCCTTTTTTACAAGCGTTCACAAAATTAAAAAACAGCGATCTTGCATCCTTTCTGTGTATTAAAAATTCAGGATGAAACTGCACCCCAATTATATAATTATTTTTCTGATGCTCGATAGATTGAACGATACCGTTGGATTCTTTCGAGGTGATCTTAAGATCCATTCCTAACTTATCAATGGACTGAGTGTGCATACTATTAACTTTGGCAACCGTGCTTTTAAAGGCTCTATGTAATTTAGAGTCTTTGTTGATGATTATTTTTTTTCGAAAGAAAATTTTTGCCAGTAAGCTAGAGGGGTAATTCGCATTCTCATATACTTTTTCAATGTCAGTAAAAAGGCTTCCGCCTTCGAATACATTCAATAGTTGAGCGCCTCGGCATATGCATAACATAGGGATATCAGTCAGTTTCGCCAATTTGATCAAATCAATTTCAAGTTTGTCCCGTTCCTTGTCGTATCGATAGTCTGTCTTTATATCATTACTATCGAACCATTGAGGCATAACATCCGTTCCGCCGGCCAATACAAGGCCTTGTATTTTGCCATCAATGTTTGGCTTTGCGGGTGTAATATTAATGGGTTTTGCTCCAGCAAGGAATAGGGCAAGGCGTATTGCCAGGTTTTGCGTATAGCCCCCATTTCTAGGTTTGCTAACAGCAATAATAGGTCGGTTCATTGGCGGATTCTTTCCACATAGTTGTTTAGTTCAATGAGTTTTGTAGACGAGTGGAACTCAATGCTTTTGGATAGGCTATTCTTATGAAAATCGCATAGCTCTTGAAATAGTTCGTGGCTTGCTAATTTTTCTACTAAAAGCCATCTTTGCCATTCTATTTGTATATCCCATGATTTCATGCTGATTTGGCAATTGGGCAAGCGGTAATGATAGGTTGGGCGTGATTTTACGAGCTCATCCTTTACAGTGTTTCGCACGCGTTGTTTATCTAGATGCATAAATAGCGGCAATAAATCCAAACTTCTATTTCTTGTGGGATTGTAGTCCAAATAGTCATCGATCAATTTCTCCTGATTCGGAGAGTAATCTTCAGAAAAAATCAATCGTTGGTACTTTTTAGGAAAGTCCCCAGCAAAAGAAGTTAATATGCGGGTAGTATCAATTTGAATTTGTGCCTTCAGCCAGTCGGATAAAATTAGAAATGATTTGAATTCATTTAAAATTTTTTCTGTTTCAAAGCTTTGCAATTCTGGATTTAGTTGCGCTCCAAAGGCAAAGCGAAACGACTCGGTGCTGCCCTTTGCCCCGTTTTTTGCCAATGTTGTATGGAGCTTCGATACTTCATTGATTTTATCCACGGCAATGGGTGGGCAAACCAATTCCGTGGGAACAATTTCTCTATAAGCACTTTCAAGAAATTTTTTTAGCCAGCCTTCGTAGTCGGCTTCCTTTTTTTGCTGATTTTCTTTCGATGCTTCGGATAGCTTTTTTATGAACTTGGCATCTGTTTCAGCTTGGAAGTCCCCTAAATCACTATGGATTTTTACGCAGTCCTCTGTGATCTCCTCGATTTTCCCATTCAGTTCTTTGGCAACTATTTCGGCACTTTCTCTAGCAGATAGTCCGTAATATTCTAGTTCAATGCCGATTTTTCTTTGTTCCTTCGTCATAAATATCCTTGTGCCAACTAAGATAGCACAAAATCATAATAGAATATAGACGCAACTCTCTAGACTCTTTTTGTGTAATTATGGCAAACGAAAGATTTATACATTTGCTAGCTACCCATTTTTAAGAACTATAGAATATTGAGCTTGTCGTGACATTAAAAGTAAAAAGCATTAAGCACTAAATATGAAGAAAAAATATCATTTCCATCACTTGTTTTATTTCATCCGTTTGCTATTGCTATCGATTTTTCTGACAGCCTGTGGTCACTCTGACTGGCGCACAGCGGATCGCAGCAGTGCGGGAATAGCTCCACTGCCACAAAAAGAAAAGCGGGCGATCGTTCAAGTCTATGTAGCACGAACTTTTAACTGGCATAAATATCTAGCGGTTCACTCATGGATTGCTTTCAAGGAACATGGTGCAGAAGCATATGAGGTATACCATGTAGTAGGTTGGCAGGTTCGTAATGGAGGAAGTGCCATTCGCGGCGGCGAGGATATTCCTGATAGAAAGTGGTATGGAAGTATGCCTGTGATAATTAACGAACTTGTCGGTGAAAAAGCGGAAAGAGCCATTCCTAAGATCCGTGAGGTCATTCAAGACTATCCTTATCAAAAGTTTTACCGAATGTTTCCAGGTCCCAATAGCAATACATTTGTTTCACATATAATTCGCAGCGTAGATGACCTGCAGGTCGAGCTTCCGCCAAACGCTGTGGGTAAAGACTGGATTGGCGAAGGAGATCTTTTTGCTTATTCTGAATCGGGCACGGGGGTGCAGGCTTCAATTTTTGGTTTACTAGGCCTGACTTTGGGGCTTGCAGAAGGAATCGAAGTCAATTTACTTGGCTTAAGTTTCGGCCTTGATATCTTGCGGCCTGCTATAAAATTACCGGGGATTGGTCGATTGGGCATGAAAGATGCGGCAGTGCCCTTTTAGGTGAGCGCTTTGTTTTTTATTTGTATAAGCTTAAGCATGCAACTATCTTTAATTTGAAAAGGTGAACCTAGGAGACAGATGGAAGTGCTTGTAGATTTTTATAAAAATTTATACCGGCAAGGGCCAGGCAGTGATGATATAACGAAAAAGGCCATCAGCCTTACGGGCAAAATGTCTCAGAAAAACCTAAAAGTTGCCGACATTGGTTGTGGTAGTGGGGCGTCCACGACGATTTTGGCACAAAATCTAGATGCAGAAATTCTGGCCATTGATCTTTTTCCAGACTTTTTAGAGGTCCTCAAATCTAGAGCTGAAAAACAAGGCCTATCCAATAAAATTACGACAATGGTAGCTTCTATGGAGGATCTGCCCATTCCGCCCCACAGCTTCGATATTATTTGGTCGGAGGGCGCCATTTACAATATGGGTTTTGAAAAAGGCATTCACTACTGGAAGCAATTTTTAAAAGAGGGTGGAGTGCTCGCAGTATCAGAAATAACATGGCTTACAAACTCGCGCCCACAAGAAATAGAGACATATTGGCAGAAGGCATATCCCGGGATTGATACTGCGCAAGAGAAAATTCAACAACTGGAGTCAGCTGGCTACAAAATGTTGGCTGATTTTAGTCTGCCAAAAAGCTGCTGGTTGGACAATTACTACGCCGAAATCGAGAGTAGCGATGAAAGTTTCTTGGAGAAATACAATTTTTCTCAGGAGGCCAAGGAAGTTGTCGATAGTGAAAAAACAGAAGTCATGTTGTATAAAAAATTTGGCGATTACTATTCCTATGGTTTTTATATTGCGGAATTGCCTAAGTGAGGACCGAAAATAAACGAGCCTTATTCTATTAGGAAAGAGTTTTATTATATGCTATTTATTTCATGAGGTATATGGTGCTAAAGTTTTCTATTATTTTTTTTATAGTATTTCCTAAACTGGCTTCAGCTAGCTTTGATATAGTATTCGAAACCGGAGCCCTGTGGCAGCAGAGAAATGACGTAAGAATTCCTAATACGGGAGGCACTAGACTCAATTTTGATGAATTCGATAGTGGCCCTTTTTTTCATTACCGAGCAGAGCTTTTTTGGCATGTGAATGATACACACAATTTAAGAGCGGTCTATGCGCCTCTAAATTTAGTGGTAAACGGACAGGTTCCATATGCTGTGAATTATGACAATGTGAACTTTAACGCTAACCAAGATATTGAAATTGATTATACTTTTAATTCCTATCGACTGACGTATTATTATTCTTTTTGGGGAAATGGAGATAATCAATTAAACCTAGGAATAACGGGCAAGGTTCGCGATGCCAAAATACAATTGCAACAAGGAAGCACCAAGGCTAGCTATGATAATGTTGGTTTTGTGCCGCTGATTTATTTTGAGTATCAAAAGACTCTTGGTACTGAGTGGTTATTTCACTTTAATATGGATGCCGCTGCCGCCTCACAAGGAAGAGCTTTTGACGTATCGGCTAAACTTCGCCATAGAATTTTAACGGATTCTTTACTGGGTATAGGACTGCGAAGTCTTGAGGGGGGAGCTGATAACGATGAAGTCTACACTTTTTCATGGGTCAATTATCTGACCATTGATTTTCTAAAAAGCTTTTAGCTATTTCTAGGGTGCCTGATGCTAAGAATGGAACATAAAATTCTTATAGCTGCAAGTGCCGAACAGATTTGGCCGTGGCTATTGCAGCTTGGTACAGGGCGTGCAGGTTGGTACAGCTACGATTGGATCGATAATTTCGCAAAAAATAGTTTTCAATATATTGAGCCAGATTTGCAGTCCTTGAATTTAGAAGACACAGTCAACGGGTTTAAACTGGTGGAAAAAATTGAAAATCAAAAACTTGTTTTTCAAATCAGTAGCTGGCTAAACTTTACCTATTATCTTAAAGAGAGAGCGCGTGGAACCGAATTGCAGGCCACTTTGCAAGTAAAGGGGCCTAGACTCTTACTTATGCCCACTTTGGGTCTAGCCCATGATATTATGCAAAGAAAGCAACTAAAGGAGATACAAAAGCGGGTAGAACGACCTTTTTCAGCGGCTTGCGAAAGAAATAAAAAGGCCATCCTGTTGAAGCTCAAAGAGGTTTTAGGCACAAAGTTTCAAAGAGTATTCGAGGTTGGTGCCGGAACTGGGCAGCATGCTCTGTATTTTACAAATCATATGTGCAATCTACATTGGACCCCAGCAGATATTGCATCCAATCTTGAGGGGATAGATTCATGGGTAAAACATGCGCCCCAATCTCAAGTGGCAAAGCCTTACCTTTTTGATTTAAATAGTCCCAAGATTCCTGACATAAAATTCGATGCAATCTATTCTGCAAATGTTTTGCATATTGTGGAAAAAAATAAGACGGAATTTCTAATAGACTTATTGCCTAAGATCTTAAATGAATCAGGTATTGTATTATTCTATGGACCATTTAATTATAATGGGAGCTATACCTCCGATACCAATCAAAAATTTGATCAGTGGTTAAAATCCAGAGATCCAGAATCGGGAATTCGAGATTTCGAATGGCTAAGTGAAAAAATGCAGGCCCGAGGATTTTATTTAGAAAATGATTTTGCCATGCCAGCTAACAATCGATTTTTAGTTTTTCAAAGAAATGCATAGATTCTTTGCTGCACAGGGGCAGTGACTTTTCATTAAGTAAATTATAAGTAATATATATGAAGCAAAAATCAGAGATAAAAAGGATTAACGGCTACTTAAAAGAAGTCATAACCTTTTTTGATTCTTCTGGAAAACCCCTCTCGCAGGTTATCAACCCTTTAATGGTAGAGTTAAACCCTAAAGATATATTGCAAATCTTTGTGGGTGCCTTTTTGATTGCAACACCACTATGTTTTACCGAAGAGGTGTGGCGATTAAGTGAAAGTCTAAAATCAGAAAATGTCTATGCTCTCGGTCTTGTTTCCATATTAACAGTAGTACTATTTATATATTTTAACTTTTATCGCTATCGTGTTAAGGGGAATCTTATAGAGTTTTTTAAGCGTACTGTAGCCACATACTTTATTACTATAAGTAGCATAATATTAATACTTGTGCTTATTGATAAGTTTCCATTTCAAGAAAACCCTGATGTGGCCATCAACAGAGTTATAATCATTGGATTCCCGGCATTATTTGGGGCTGTTATAAGTGATTATATTAAGTAGTTTTTAAAATATATAACCAATTCTAACAAATGTAATATTAGGATATGCGGTTTCACCAAATTCTTCGGCAGCGTCCACAGCGTCTTGGTAGTTAGGATCACTGGTAGAAACTCCTGGCGCAGTGATTTTCACATCATCTCCCGATGGCATGATGTAGGATAGATCTACGCCAAACCAAAAACCTCCATCGTCGGAGCCCCACATCCAACCTAGCTTGCCAATGATGGTTGCGGAGTCTACTTCTGCCATAATGCTATTATTGGTAAGAGTTTCAGTGGCTGTGACTTCAAGAGATTGCGTTCCAACCCCAGCAGCCAGAAAGAATGCGCCCTGAAAAGGGTGGTATGTAACTAGAATTTCGGGCATTGTCAGCTCAACAGAAGCCTCTCCTGAGCTAACATCTAAGACATTGTAGTTCGCTTGTAGGCCGATAGAATTGTTAAATTGATAAGTGATTCCTCCTTGCCCAATATATGGTAGACCCATACCTATTTGCATGCCTGCTCCCGCCTGAGGAGCGGCATAAGCTGAGGGAAGGGCAAGAAAAATAAATGTAACAATATATTTTAGTTTTTTCATGATAAGCCTCTTATATTTTTACCTAGTTTATATGGAACTAAAAAGCTGTCGAGTCATAAAAGCCAGGTTGTTATTTTATAGACCAAACTACAGTATAAATAGGATAATTTGTAGCCAAGAGAATATTAGCAAAAGATAATTGTATCTATGAAGAGGAAAGTGCAGATTGATAAAAAGATGGAAAAAAAGCGGTCACTTCTTTTGCGGATTTTATCGGTGGCTCTATTCTTCTGTATAAGTATAATTTTTATTCTGTTGTCTGAAAATCAAAAGCTAAAAGAATCTTTGGCGAATCAAAATAATAAAACCAAAACTAATTACCCACATTTTATTAGTGAAAATAAAAAACTAAGTTGTGAAAATCCAGGTGTTGATGAGATTTCTCCTAAATGCCCATCGAAAAAGGGCAATATAATTTTGCCTCGTTTTTATCCCATACATACCATCTATATGGGATATGAAGCCAACATCACTACTACAGGCCTATTTCAATCTGTATTAAAAGCTGCTCTTAGTGCAACGCCAATTATTAAAGTAATTGTGATGGTGCCAAAAGGAAAGATGCAAAAAGCAATCGATGAAATAGACCCACTGCTAAATGATTTTACTAAGGATTATGTAGAGGTTCTACTTACCCCAAGTGATTATACTATATGGGCGCAAGATTATTTTGAGTTAGCCATTGATAGTAAGACAGGAGCCTTGTCCATAATTGATCTGCCCTATGAAAAGGAAGCCGGGGAACATATACCAACGGCAATATCACTGGCTTGCAACCATAATTTGATAGGTCAGAGCGAGATAGACGTGTCCAATATGCCAAGGCCGTCTGGAAATTTTGGTGGTAATATTGATGCCCTAACAGATAATTTGGTGCTCATAGGTAACAATATGCACCCTTCGCAAAAACAAGTATTAGTCGAGGAGATTCAGCAAAAGTTTTTAGAGATTGATGTAAAATGGCTTTCTGTTGGGCATGTGGATGAATTGATTAGTGTGATTCCCGTAAAGCAAAAAGGCGGCAAATGTCCATTTGATTTGCTTTACGCTTCACCGGGTAAAGCATTAGAGCTTTTAGAAAAAGAAAGTAAAAATCCTGAAGCTGAGAAAGTTGAGTTTCGTTATGGTTTTGGAGACCAGTTACAAAAGTTTTCGCTACTGGATTGTTTTCAAGGGTCTAGGCATCCTGGCTGCACTTCCACCCTTGAAGCCAACAATGAATACCAAAAGCGAATTGATAGAAACATAATAAAAATACGAGAAGCCCTGAGAGCTGAGGGGGGTAACTGTGGGCAAGTAAAGTTTCGATCTATTCCGGTTCTATTTACAGCATCGCAAGAGCAAAGCAAATATGGAACGGACAATGACTTGGCAGTAACGGTGGACCCAAACCCAGTAAATAATGTTTTAATTGGAAACCATATATTTCTTCCTAAACAAAACTTTAATGTTTTTCATCAATATACAAGAGAGCAACTCGCAGATTATAAATTAAAAACCAATTTTGTTGATGGTAAATATGTGCATTTTTTTGGTGGCGGCATACACTGTAGTTTGAATCTACGTAGAGCCTGTCGTCCCTAGCCAAAGGCTTGTTATGCATATGCATTTTTCTTGTTTTGATCCGCAATTATTTTTATATTTATCTATATAAAGGAGCCTTGTATGAAGAAAAAAGTTTTTTTGATGCTTTTTATATCGGTTTTTTTACTATCTTGTTCGGATGATGAGGATGGCTCAAGCACATATGCCGGGCCAGGCTCAAAATGGTCCCTGTCTGTAACAGGTAGTGAATATACTTTCAGTATGGAGGATGGCTCAAATAGTATGACCATCAATGCCACGAGTGAGAACCTTTCTACTGGGCACAAAAAAATAACGGTAAGCTCCGCTACTGCATCAGGTCTTACGCCACCTAATCCTGGCGATGTGGCACATGCCATTGAGGTGAGTGGAACGGCCTTTTTGCTACATCCTTTTGAAGCGGGAGCAGAAACCATTGCCATGATAAGTGCCGGCACTTGCCCTTCTACTAATTTTACTGCCAATTGGGTCATTGGCGGCAGAGCTACGGCTGCGGCCACAAAAATCACAGACAATAACGGTGACTGGTTTGGTTCTATTTCATGGAACACCTCAACTGGCCAAGCTAGTTTTCCTGTTTATCGTTCCGTAGAAGATCCCACAAACGTATTCAATGATGGCAATACCAATAGCATTGGCACATGTTCTGCCGGGAAGGTAGAGAACCTTCCTTCTGTAGATGCCTACTTTACTGCTTCAGGACTTGTGATTGTTTCAACCAATGTAGGCACCAATGATGAAAGCCATATTATTGGTATACCGCAATCCACAATATCAGCCAATGCGGATGCTTATGGCGACTATGCAGGTTTTATCTTTGATCAAGAGAATTCAGCCACCTATCCGGTAACGGCGAGTGTTGGCGCGGGTGTGGGTAGTGTTGGTGATATTAGTATGCAAGTGCGGACTGGTGCGGATTTGTCTGGTACAGGAACCACTTACACGATAAGACTGAACAACTTAAATAGTCCTGCAAACGGAATGATTCGAGGTCAATTTAACTCGTGTACAGGAGGCTCGGTTTCCAACCATGATGGAACCTGCGAGGCTGTATGTGTTTTATCAGAGAATGTAAATTCATCCGGTAAAGACTTCTTATACTGCATTGGTCAACATCCATCGGATGAAGATGATCGCATGACCATATTACTTGTAGAAAAATAAAATTTTGCAGGCTGTGTGAATTTTATTATGCAGCCAAATTTTTATCCATATGTCGAACGGAACTACCGATGATCATCGCGGCACCTACGAGGGTTAATTCTTTAAGTAAGTATTGTCCTTGAATGGTAGGAAGTAGAATGGATCCATGAAAGCATTCTTCATAGTGATAAAAGAGTGCCAATACAGTGCCAGGAAAGCGTATAAATAAAAGTAGAATGGCGATTCTTAGTGTTAGGCTCCAGGCTAGTGTAAAGCCGATGGCAATTTCCCAAGCCCCAAGAATGGGAACCATAATGTTGGGATCAAACCAATATATGGATTTTGCAATTATGGAGGTAGCAGAGGTTTGTCCAAAAACCTTTAGACTTCCAAACCATACGAAAATCAAAGCAATTAAGGAGCGCTCTAAGATATGGCCCCAGCGCTGCATAGCTTGAATCAGTATTGGATCAATTTCCAGGTAGTATCTTTTTAAATAAGAGATCACATTTTTCATAGCCTAATTGCCTTCCCATTTTGTAGATATTGCAGAAATTCCTAGGGAATTACACCATTAATCCCAAGATATAAAGGTCTTTTCTGCAGGAATTATAATATGTTCCTAGATCTGTAGATGCTTAGAATGTTAGAATTTCCACCATGAAAGCGGATAAAAGTAAAATAAAAGTAGCTATCATTGGAGCTGGATTTGGCGGTGTTTCTGCGGCCAAAAAGCTAGCGTCTAATAAGAATATAGAAATCTTTATTTTGGATCGCCGCAATCACCATCTTTTTCAGCCATTACTCTACCAAGTTGCTATGGCAGGCCTGAATCCATCAGAAATTGCCACCCCTATTCGAAAGGTTTTTTCAAAAAACAAGAACGTACAAGTAACTTTGACGGAAGTGGAAAAAATTAATGTGAAGCAATCCTCGGTGCTTTATGATGGCTCGTGGAAGATCTTTGACTATATCATTGTTGCATGTGGTGCCAAACATTCTTACTTTGGAAATAATGAGTGGGAGAATATTGCTCCAGGATTAAAAAATATAGAACAGGCAACAGAGATTCGCAGAAGAATTCTAACGGCCTTTGAGTTGGCAGAAAAGCAAGAAGATAGAGATTTACAAGACTCCTATTTGAGTTTTGCTGTAGTAGGAGGTGGCCCAACCGGTGTAGAGTTGGCAGGCGCTATTATAGAGATGGCAAAAATGACATTGAAGCATGATTACAAGCGGGTAGATTTAAGCAGAACCAAGGTTTATTTGATAGAAGCAGGAAATCGTTTGTTAGCAGGCTTTCCTAAAGACTTATCAAAAAGAGCAGAAAAGGATCTACTAAAGATGGGAGTGGAGGTAATCAAAGATTCGCGAGCTGCCAAGCTCAGTCCTGATGGCTTGTATGCAGGTGATAGGTGGATTGCGGCGAAAACCATTATATGGGCTGCGGGAGTATCCCCTTCCTCTTTAGTAAATACCATGCAATGTGAAAAAGACTCCGGCGGACGTATCCTAGTAGAAAAAGATTTAAGTCTACCGAATCATCCCAATATCTTTGCTGTTGGTGATATTGTATCTTTTCAGGCTCCTTCTGGGGACTTTCTTCCAGGAATCGCACCTGTTGCCATTCAGCAAGGAGGCTTTGCTGCCGAGCAAATTCAAGCAGATTTAAAACAACGCAAACGAAAAAGTTTTCAATATCTGGATAAAGGAATCATGGCTACGATTGGTCGTACACGTGCCGTTGTAAGCACGGCAGGCATGCATTTTACCGGGCTGTTTGCTTGGTTAATTTGGGTCTTTGTTCATATCGTTTATTTAATGCGCTTTAAAAACCGGGTTTTTGTTTTTTTTCAGTGGGTTTTTGCCTATTTTAAATTCGGTCAAGGGGCGCGCCTGATAGTTCATAAAACTTGGCGTTTTTATGGTGATAAAAAAATACAGTACGACATTGAGGATACTAAATAATGATGCCAACATTTCGTACAAAAAGATTGTTTCTACGACCCATAGAAATCAAGGATGCAAAAAGTTATGAGGAGCATTTTGTAGACTATGAAGTCGTACAGTACCTTGGCGACCATGTTCCTTGGCCCTATCCTAAAGGCAGAGTGAAAGAATTCATAAAAGGTGTCATTTTGCCTGCGCAAGGTAAGACTTTGTTTTATTGGGGTATTTTCTTAGCAGACGAGCCAGAATCCATGATTGGCGGTATCGAGATTCGAAAAATTGCGAATCCGGATAACCGTGGATTTTGGCTAGGACGAAAATATTGGGGAAAGGGCTATATGACAGAGGCTCTGATTCCGGTGATGGACTATGCCTTTGAGGAGCTAGGCTTTGAAAAGATGGTTTTTTCCAACGCATCAAAAAACCCTGCGTCGAGCCGTATAAAAGCCAAAACCGGTGCAAGATTAATTCAAAAAGCCCCATTTTCCTTTGTAAATCCAGCATTTACGGAAAAAGAGGTTTGGGAGCTGACCAAGGCAGATTGGCTTGAGTTTAAGAAATCTTTAACTAAGTAAAGAATACTCTAAAAGTCCATGATAGCGATTTACTTTGCTTGTCGATAAAATTTCATAGATACTAAATACTGCAAAACTATTATTTGCAGATAAAATGATCTCATTAGAGTTTGTTTTTATAGTTCCAAAGTACCTTTCCTTTGGCTTGCAAATAGGGTTTTAGCAGTGAATTAATTTTTTTAAGCTGAGGAGCTTAATGTGAGTACAGGAGTAAACATGGCAAAGGGTAAAGTAAAGTTTTTTAATCTAGATAAAGGTTTTGGCTTCATCGTTCCAGAAGATGGCAGTAAAGAACTTTTTGTGCACGTCACAGAGGTAGAAGGTGGCAACCTTACTGAAGATGACCAAGTAGAATATGAAGTTGGTGAAGGACGCAAAGGTCCTTGTGCAGTACAAGTTAGAGTTGTTTCGTAAATATCTATTTTAAGAAACTTTTTAGAGGCAGCCGCATTTTAGCGGCTGTTTTTTTTTGTAAATTCGAATTGTGCAAAGTGATTTGCAATCACAACATTAATATTGTTTTAATAGTGCTTAGGAGGGGGGAGTATGCAATTCCTATTGCTTTTAGGCGCCATAGTTTATGCAGATCATTCAGTATTGATAGATTTTGAAAACCGAATAGAAACTTGTATAGCAAAAGAAAAGCTATGGAATGAGCTTGAAATTGCCATGTACCGCTCGGAAGATACGTGGCTGTGGCCGAATGAATCTTCAGTGGTAAAGGGAGAGGGCTTGTTGGAGGCGGGCGAAATCGCCGTGACCTATTCTTTTATGATGGCTTCTCCCACATACCATTACAGATTGCAGAATATAGTGCCAAATCAAAGCTTTGATTATTTGGCCACCAAGGAGCATCCCTTTGAGGGAGGGGCCAGTATTAACCTGCTAGATAAAGATGGTGCGGTGGTATTTTTGTGGCAGGGCTCCTACCTGATTCCTTCTGACAAATGGCTGCAAAAACAAATTTTTCGCCGTTTTAATAAACGTTTTTTTCGCCAACTAGAAAAAAATATACACAAGGCTGAGGCAGATCTTTGTTTTTAATTAGCGCTTATAAATGTTTCTTGTCTTTCTTGGTTTGATTATTTACCTCCTGTATGTCAGGAGATTTGCATGAAACAATTTTTTACCATACTTGTAATTTTATTGTCTTTTTCTGGTGCTATTGCTGGCAATAGTGGGCCTGCGCTTTTAAGCCTTGAATGTAAGTCCCAAGGCGAGAAAGACGTAGACATCGAGCTTATGATCATACGCTCCCATGTTACGCTAACGGCAATGTTTCAGCGTGAGGTGGTGAATGAAGCAGGGGAAAGCGTATATGATTATGGTGGATATGGTGAGGTGCAAAGAGTTGATTTTCAAATTGAAAGTGGTTTTCGACTCTTTTTTCTTTATGGTGACAGTGTAGCTTCATTTGAAGCCTTTTCTAGGACTTTGCGTCTCAAAAACGGCACAAGCCTTTTAGCATATGAGATGTTCGCTAGAAATAAGCCAGCTATCAATGGTATTGGTTTGGGAGAAAAGTCTTATATATGTCTACCAGATAATCAGTGGGATTTGTTGGATAGTATGGAAGAGAAGCTTAAATAGCTTTTTTGCTGCTCGATTTGCTTCGGTGGTCTTTGTGTTTTTTGTTAATGGCCATATATAGGTGATTAATAAAATCATACCATTCATTATTGTGTTCTATAATCTTAAAGGCATGGGAATTTCCTTTTGACCAAGCAAGCTTTGCTTCAACGCTGGTAATCTTAAATGGACCAATAATAAGTTGTACACAGTATGTGTCGTCAGGGTTGAATTTTTTCTTAAGATTCTTCGTGCTAAAACCATTTAAAGAAACTTCCGCCACTTCAAATTGGTGTTTTTTGCAGTCGTCTATATGGTGCTGATTCTTAACCAGTTTTAGTCCAGGCTTTTTTTGAATCTGCGCAGGTATATTTACCGCGTAACGAGCTGAACTACGCTTTGAAAAACTCACAATGTTTTTAGGCGTTTCAGGAATTACACTCAAAAACAGATCATCTTCATATATATTTCTCAGGGCGATTTTCTCCCTAGACTTTAGGTGATTGAATTTGTCTGTTTTTTCACAGAAAAAATATTTCATTAATTCTGGTGTCATAACTGGATCGTTCACAAAATGATATTCTCTTTCGGGAAAGATAAGATTTGGCATTTCATACTCTTCTATATAATGCAGTAGGTTTTTTTCTTTTACTTTGTGGTCGTAGTTTTTTTGATAGGATTTTAAATAGTGTTTCTTGGACAAGTATAGTGACATCATTTCCTGTCCATTTACCAAATTATCTTTGATGATTTTATCTTCCACTATTTCAAAAGATAATAAGGCTTCATAAAAATCTCTTCTTGCTGGTGAGGTGGCTATCTGTACGGCATCAACCTCAAGGTAACGAGTGCAGTAATTGCAGATGTATTTTACTAGGCCTAATAGTACTGCGCCTGAATTTCCACGAAATTTTTTGTGAATCGCCAGGGCTGAAATTTCGGCTCTATTTTTAGAGTTTTTAATAACCTTACTAACATCAAAATCCTCATCTAAAGGTAAGCCTAAAGGACTTTCGCGAATGATTGATACCGTTCCGATGACATCCTCTTTGTACTTTGCTATTACGGTAGTTGTTTGTGGGATTGCATGGTAAACTGTAACCCGCATACCGCTATCATGCGGCGACATAAATCCAATGTCGACATAAGCATCATGCAAAATTTTAAAGGCTTCTTCTAGCTCCTCTTTAGTCTCTGCAATTTTAAAGGTGTAATTAGAGTTCAAATCATAGGGAAGCACTAGCATGGACCTCATTAGTGGATGCCGAATGCTTTTGGGTAGGATTGAAAAAAATCTCCTAGCGAGTCTTTTTATAAATTTCACTTTATATTCACCTCAACTAAGGTCCTGATCGGTTGTTAGCTGGGAAAATTAATAAGTTTTCAAAAAAAACATGTATTTAGAGTGATTTACAGTCGAAAGTGTCAATTATTTTGACACCATAATAGACTTTCACCCCTAAACAGCAGGTTTAGGGGCTTAGGGCATTTATTTATAGAAAGTATTTATTTAAGCCTGATCCGGGCGGCGAAGCATCTTTCGTACTTCGTCTACGTGCTCAATTTCGCTTCGAACGAACTCGCGGGCCATCTCTTCAAGGGCAATGTCGCCGACCTTTTCTGCCTCAATCGCCAATTCCTTATATAGCTTCACGGCCTCTTCTTCGAATTTAAGGCTTTCTTCTAAAAGCTGTTGTACAGAATGGTCGTTTTCCTCTTCTACTTTTGTGGCAACGATTGGTGGGTGTCCGCCAAGAGAAGTCATTTTTTCTCCAACAGTTGTGGCATGATCAAAAGACTCAGTAGCATTATCACGAAACCACTTTTGAATGGGAATGCGGTTATGCCCCATTATCATAAAAGAATAGTGAAGGTAGCGAGTAATACCAGCCACTTCTGCTTGATAGATTTTACCTAAAAGATTGAATATGTTTTCATTTTGATATGATTTTTCATTAACGCTCATCAAAGCCTCCTGTCATGAGTAATTTTATGAAGCCTTATAGGCAAGTCAAGATGAGCCTGTTTTTTGATGCAGATGTTTTTCAAGAAACATAAGACTTCGCACGCCAAACCAAGAAAAGGCCTCTCCGTCGACAAAAGCGTGCGGGAATTTAAGATTGGATAGTTCTTTTTCCTTATTTAAAAATGGGTAGGGTTCTGAGGATAAAAGTAATAGTGTGCGAGCTTCTTCATAATTTTCTAAATCGATTTCAGGATACTTTGTCTCAAAATTTTCAATGGATATTCCCACGCGCGCAAGCATGCTTCCAATAAATGTTTTTTGACTCACAGTCATCCATGGTTTGCGCCAAATCATATACAGAATGCTATCGATTGGGTAATCTGGTGTTTTGCCCCAACGAATGAGGCCAGGGATATTATGGGCGTTCGTTTTTGCTGAAGGCATATTGACTACGTTTTGCCAGCGCTGTGCCAAATCATCTAGTTCCTTGTTGTTAAACCGTGAGCTGAGTTTTTTTAATTCCAAGGGCATATCGTGGATACTTTGTATATGACTAGCATGCCACGCAAAATCACTTTGCTCGGATATAAATTTAGGGTTTTCCTCTTTGTCGAGTAGGATCAGGTCGGGACGAATAGCTTGCACCTTTTGCCAGTCCCAGTTTTTGGTGCCGCCTACAGCGGGTATGTCCTTAACGGTTTCTCTTGGATGTACACAGAAGCGAGTTCTGCCAACCACATTTAAACCAACAGAGATTAAGGTTTCTGTCCAAGAGGGAACCATAGATAATATTCGCAAGGTCACTCCTAATATTGGGAATTTTCTTCATTATTATCATAAAGCATAGTTTTGCATAATAAAAATCGAAGAATCACCCTGCAATAACTACAGTAAATTACCCGGGATTTTGTTTTTTAGCCTTTATGTATTAGTTAATAATTTCCTTGCTAAGGGAGGGGAAAATGCAATACCTATCCATATTTTTTCTGTTTTTATCATTTGTTCAACCCACTTTTGCGGAAGAGCAGCGCCTTTTAGAAGATTTTGACGAAGAATACATCAACGAGGAAGTGATTGAGGCTGAGCAAAGTGGAAAAGTCATTTTTGATGGCAAGCCTATAAAAATAAAAGATCAATTGGAAGAGCGATTTAAGGGTTCCTTATTTGGTGTGCGTTACCGAAATGAAGTTCGGGAGGCGGTGAACGGGTCAGACATTAATCGATTGCAGTACCAAGTAAAGCTGAAGCTGAATATTCCCATTAGTGATAATGTAAAACTTAAGATTGAGCCGCAAACAGGTGATAATAGTTGGTCTAGTGGTTGGGATGATGCGGCCTCAGTGGATGATAATTCCCAAGCAGAGTTTGCAATGACCATGCGCCGCATGTATTTGGAAGGCAAGCTTGGTGAAGATACAATTTGGCAAGTAGGTTCTATGCCCTCTAGATACAAAGGTTCCATGTCTACGCCGTTAAATGTGGATACCGATGGTTGGGTAAGTGGTGCGCGTGCCGTTCACCAAGTCAATAAAGGCATCATTAATCAAGTTAGTGCCACCTATGGTCAAATTGATTTTTCGGATGCAGATTTTTATGATCGTTCTTGGGACCTAGATGAGAATGAATATGCCCAAATACAGGTGGATGGTAAAGTTAACGATACTATCGGCTTTAATACAGAGTTTAACCGTGTGCACGATGAAGATTATATGCGGGCCCAAGTGAATATTGATCTTAAAAAACTTACGGGCCTGATGGCCACCTACATAATAATAGAAGAGGTGCGTAGTCTTGATGGAAATTTTGATTCCCTAGGGCAATCGGTTGGCGTGTTAAAAAAGGATGTGAACTGGCGTATGCAGGCAGCTTATGTAAGAAACGATCAAGCCCCTGTGGTTCGCCGCATGACTTTTGGGCCGACTCGCCCTGAAGGTGAGCAGTTATTTTTCTTCTATGAGAGAAAGCTTACCGATAGTGGCTGGGTTTGGGCGCTACGTTACCGTCACTGTATAGAAGAGGACGTTTGTAGCGAAGATTACCGGGCGGAATTCATCGTTCGTAAAAGGATTTAATTTTTAAGGCGCTTTTAAGGCGCCTTTTATCTATTCAAGCAGAAGCTAGCTTCGCGGCTTATTGGTATATGCGTTATCTTCTCTAAGTGCTTGCATTTCGAGCTATTATTTCAAATGATGAAGGAATGATTAAGGGGGCGGAATGCTAAGTAAAAGTCTTATTTCATTATTCATCACTTTTTTTTGTACGCAGATATGGGCAGATGCTTTTTTGGATTCCCATTTAAAAGAGCAAATGAGCACGCAGGGTGATGCGGAAATTCCTGTACTACTTGTATTTAAATCAAAGCCCTCTACGCAATACCTAAAAACATATTCAGATAAAATTGAATTCTTTCAGTCCTCCTTGTTGGATCATATAGAAGGATTAAAGCAAAAAATGCAATGGGCGAAAGATAAACCGCTAGAAAGACTGTGGATCGTCAATGGTGTGCTTGTGAAACTTAACGCCGCTCAGATACAGCAAGTAAAGAAGCTTAAGGCTGTGAAAGGGCTTTATTATAGTCATAGACAATTGCAGCTTCAAAAACAGGAGCATGAATTGCATTTACCCCAAAGGCAGCAATATACATATGGTTTAAAAAAGTTGAACGTAGAAAAACTGCGAGAGTTGTATCCCGACTTTAATGGTCAAGGTATCCGAGTGGGCATTATCGATACGGGCTTAAACCCTAGTCATCCTGATCTAAAAGGTAAAATGATTGCCTACAAAGATTTTTCACCGAATCCCACTGCCAAGCCTGGCGATGGTTTTAATCATGGGACCCATGTAGCAGGCACCATTGCGGGCGGTGATCAATCGGGGCTAGCCATTGGAATAGCCCCCGAGGCGAGTTTGGTGATAGCCCGCATTTTTGGTCGTAATGGTAGCTCTAGCATTGCGAACATTTTAAAATCCATGCAGTGGATGGCGGATCCAGATGGTGATCCTAGTACCAAGGATTTTGCGCAGGTGGTGAACAATTCCTGGAGTGATGATGAGCCCTATAATGACCGCATGCCAGAGGATGAGCCATTTTGCCATGCAATTACCAATTGGTTGCAGCTCGGAATCATTCCCGTTTTTTCTGCTGGAAACTCGGGGCCTAAAGACGGCACAATCAATCTTCCAGGTGGTTGTCCAGCTGCCTTTGCCGTGGGGGCTACGGAACATAATGATCGTTCGCCGCATTTTAGCTCTACAGGTCCTGCGGTATGGCGCGATATAGAAATCAATAAGCCAGATGTTAGCGCTCCTGGTTTTAAGATTATCTCGGCCAGTGCCGATGGTGGTTATAAAAAAATGTCAGGCACCTCCATGGCTGCTCCGCATGTTACTGGAGCATTTGCTATACTTTTACAAGCGTATCCCAATCAAGAGCCTACCAACTTGATGCGAGCCATGAGCGCGGGTGTTATTGATTTGGGGGAGCCAGGAAGAGACAAAATCTTTGGTGAGGGCCGTGTAGACTTATTAAAATCTATACAGATTCTTACACATTAATGATGCAAGAATAAAATTTCTTATTTTGATTTACTGGTCTTAAAATGCACCGTAGGCTTTAGACTCCATCTTAGGAGTTATCAATTGAAGTATGCGTGTTATTTTTTGCTATTTATACCGCATATTGCATTGGCGCAAAGTCTTGAGGAGCTTTATCAAGCTGCACGTAAAAATGTAGCGACTTTGCAGCAGCGTGAATATGAGGTAGAAATTGCCAAGCAAGAAAAGTGGTTAACTCGCTCGGGTAGTTTACCGCAGCTAAGTTTTAATTATATCGAGAGAAAACAAGATGATAAGGGCTTAAGTGCTTTTGAAAGTGATAAGCAGACGACATCTGTTTTTACTTTAAGCCAATCTCTTTTTGAGGGGGGCTCGGAATATTATGCATTTGGCATAGCTAAAAGGTTGCCGAAAATTGCAGAACTAGAAAAATACCAAGCAGAAATTGATTTGTTTCAAAGCGTTGCCGCGGCTTTCTATCGAGTTTTGCAATTACAAAAAACGGCAGAAATCTTAAAGGAACAAGAAAAGACTTTGGAGCAGCAGGTAAGAACGATTCAGCAGAGAGCCAATATTGGTCGCAGCAAAGCTACGGATGTTTTGGCTTCACGCTCTCAGCTTGCTAGGGTTACTGCCGAGCTTGCGCAGGTCGAAAGCCAATTGGAGCAGGCCAAATTAGAACTAAGAAGTCAGACGGGTGTGGAAAAAATTGAAAAGCTTAGCGACGCAAGTGATCCGCTCAATATGTTTGTGCCACCTGACTGGGAGCATGGCCTACTGCAAAGTCCGCAAATACAGGCCAATGAGCTTTTACTAGAAGTAAGCAAAAAACAAATTGGTGTTGCCAGGGGCTCATTGCTACCTTCTCTGGATGTGGAGGCGGATTACTTTTTAGAAAGAACGGGGCAATTCAATGAAGCAGAATGGGTGATTACACTAAATGCCAATTGGGAATTGTTCTCTGGAGGCGGCAATTACGCGCAAAAAAATATACGTGACTATGAGGCTAGAATAGTTGCGGCTCAATTGGGTGATTTAAGGCGCAACATTCAATATCGTTTTGATTCACTAAAAAAAGAATTTCAATTGCAAAAAGACTCGATAAAAAAATTAGATGTTGCCGTAAAATTGGCTAAACAAAATTATCAAGAACATCTAAAAGAGGTGAATCGCGGCTTGGTGAGCCAATTGGATGTGTTGAGAGTGCTGCAAGATTACCAGCAAATTCGCCGCTCTTATGAACAACAAAAATATGAAACCAAACTTACTTATATCCGATTGAAATCAGTAGCGGGAGTTCGGCCATGAGCCTCAGTGATATTTCTATTAAGCGGCCAGTCTTTGCCTGGATCTTAATGTTTGGTCTGATCTTTTTTGGAGTACTCTCATTTTTGCAAATGGGTATCAACGAAAACCCCGATGTCGATTTTCCCGCCATTCGTATCAGCTACGGCTATGAGGGAGCTACCCCCGCAGTTATTGAAAAGGATGTGATAGAGCCGGTAGAAAGTGTTTTGGTCTCAATGGAGGGCATTCGCTTTATGACCTCTACGGCGGAGCGTGGCTCAGCAAGCATTCAATTGGAATTTGAGATTGATCGAGACATTGATTTTGCATTGCAAGAAGTGCAAACCCTACTTGGCAGAGCACAAAGGCAGTTACCTGACAACTTAGACCCGCCAGTGGTAACAAAAAACAATGCTGCCGATGACCCCATTATGTATTTGAACCTGCGTACAGAGGCTTTGGGTGACCGGGAGCTGATGATACTTTTTCGTGATCAAATAAGGGACAGACTCTCTACCGTAGAAGGTGTCGCAGAAGTTAGAGCCTTTGGTTATCACGAGCCCATGTTGCGAGTGAATCTTGATGCGGAAGCGCTGGCCAAGTACCAACTCACTGCAAGCGATATCGTTGAAAGCATCCGCCGGGAGCATAAGGAGCTGCCTGCTGGCAGATTAGAGTTGGGTGACGAAGAGGATACAATCCGTATCATGGGGGAAGCCACAGAATTAAAAGACTTTCAAGATATGGTAATTAGCCGCCGAGGCGGGGCACCTAACTTTGCGCCTCTGCGTTTAAAGGACGTGGCCCAAATCTATGAAGGGGTGGAAAACACTCGCCGAATTTCTCGCTTGAATGGACAAAAGGCACTTGGAATGGCCATTCAAAAACAACGTGGAATTAATGCTGCAGCAACAGCCGACTTGGTCAAAGAGCGGATTGCCGAAATCAATCAAGAGCTGCCAGATGGAACGGTTTTAGGCGTAAATTTTGATCGAACGCAGTTCATACGTGAGTCAGTAAATGAACTGGTGTTTACATTGATTTTATCTGCCTTACTTACATCTTTGGTATGCTGGATATTTTTAGGCTCATGGTCGGCTACGATCAATATTCTGCTTGCAATTCCTACGGCAATTATTGGTACATTTATCTTTATTAATTTCTTGGGTTTCACGTTAAATACGTTCTCATTATTAGGTTTAGCTCTTGCAATTGGTGTTGTGGTCGATGATGCCGTAATCATGCTGGAAAATATTGTACGATATATGCAGCTAGGATGGGACCGCATCAATGCGGCTTTCAAAGGTTCTAGAGAAATTACTTTTGCTGTTATTGCGACTACCTTGGCTCTAGTTTCTATATTTGTGCCCATTACCTTTATGCAAGGAATCGAGGGAAAATTCTTTTTTGAATTTGCCATTACGATCTCCATTGCCGTTGCACTAAGTTCCTTGGAAGCATTAACACTAGCGCCCATGCGCTGTTCACAATTTTTAAGAGTCGAAGAAAGAAAAACAAAATTTGGCCGAAGCTTTGAGAGCATTATAAATAAACTGCGTGATCTTTATAGTAGCTCTTTGCATTGGGCTTTGAACAATGCAAAAAAGGTTCTAATTTTTACTTTGGCAATCTTTTCTGTTTCGCTAGTTTCCTTTCGTTTTTTACCCACAGAATTTGCTCCACCGCAGGACCGAGGGGTCTTGTTTGTAATCTTTCTTGCTCCTGATGGTAAATCTTTAGAATATACTACAAATAAGGTTAAAAAGTTCGAAGACATTGTCCGGCAACATCCTGCCGTTGCCAGACAGTTCATGGCAGTGGGGGGTTTTGGACAGGGTGGACAAAGCAATCGAGGAAATGGTGTGATCATTTTAAAAGATCGTGACCAAAGAGAATTATCTCAATTTGATGTAGCCACAGAACTAAGAGAACAAACCAAAAATTTAGAGGGCATTCGAGTTTTCATTCGAGACCGCTTTGGCAGTGCTATAGGTGGTAGGAGAGGCAGCCCCATTGAATTTGTTATTAATGGGCCTGACCCAGAAAAACAGAAAGAGCTGTTTTTTGAAATGCAAAAGCGCATGGAAGAAAGTGGTTTGATGGCAGGCGTTCGCTCCGATGATGTATTGACGTTGCCAGAGGTGCACATCGTTCCCAATCGTAAGAAGGCTTTAGAGAGCGGTGTAGAGGTAAGCGAAATTGCAGAAATTGTGAACGCCACCTTTGGCGGTGTAGTAGCCAGTCAATATACGGATCAATCGAGACGGTTTGATATTTGGGTACAGCTCAAAGAGGAAGATCGCCAGAAAAAGGAAGATATTAATCAAATCTTGGTTCGTAACAACCGAGGTGAATTATTACCTCTTAGCCAGGTGGTCGATGTTGTGCAAACTACTGGTCCCCAAGAGATATATCGGCAAGATCGTATTCGAGGCGTTAGGGTAGATGCCAATTTAGTTAAGGGCGCCACGCAAGGTGAGGCCATTAAGATTGTGAACCAAATTGCAAAAGATATTATGCCTGAAAAGTACTACATCCGCTTTGAAGAGACGCCAGATGATAAGATCCTAGATACGATTCTAATTATGCTTCTTGGACTGGTTATTGCCTACATGGTGCTTGCGACACAATTTAATTCTTTTATTGATCCATGGATTATCTTTTTAGCCATTCCTTTTGGTTTGATTGGCTCTTGCATTGGCCTACTTATTGGAGGACAGTCCTTAAATATTTATAGTATAATTGGAATCTTGCTAACCATGGGGATAGTGAAGAAAAATTCAATTTTGATTGTGGAATTTACCAATCAGCTTCGTGATCAAGGAAGAGATATTATGTCAGCATTGTTAGAAGCTGGTCCTATACGTCTTCGACCAATCTTAATGACAACCTCGGCTACTTTGGCGGCAGCGATTCCGCCGGCTCTGGCGCTTGGGCCAGGGAGTGAAACCCGTGTGCCAATGGCTCTAACCGTAATTGGCGGGGTCTTATTGAGTGCATTGGTGACTTTGTATGTCGTGCCCTGTGCCTATTACGTTATTGGTCCCAAGCGTCGCTCGGTACCAAAAGAGACGGATCAGAAAGCAACTTGATCCTCAATTCAGCTTTCGTTGGACGGTGGTTTTGGCGGCTGAATGCCGGCTTGCCTTTCCATTTCAGATATTGCAACGCCCAATTTGATAATATCGGTGAAGTCTTGAATGCTTAGTGCATTGAGTGCGGAGGCTCGCATTCGGTACCATTCTTTTGGATGTGATCCGCGAAATTGGGGATAGTCTCTACGTATTTGGGGTAGCTTCTCAAAGTTATCAAAATAATCAAAGAATGTAGTTTCCATATCTTCATTCATTAATACAAGATAGTAGGGTGAGTCTTCTTCGTTGCCTTTATACAAGAAATACCACCGACTAGCGTAGGTAAATGCGCAGCCATAAAGGTACTCCAGTCCTAACATGGATTGAAAATCATCCGCAGATGGCATGCATTGATCCGTTCTCACAAAGGCACCTACCCTAGCGCGCAAACGAACTTTTTTGTCATACTCTTCAATAGTATTCTCATATACCGAGATAGGATGTTGAATGAACTCTCTTTGTTCATAGTCGCCAGTAAAGACTGGCGACTTAGCAAAACTAAGAGAGATTAGTATGGAGAAGAAAGTCATATACTAGAATAGTATGGTGGCTAAACCAATTGGGAATATTACGTCTTGCGCAAACTCTGCAATAAAACCTGTTATTCCGCGACGTTTGATAGAAACGTTAGCCTTATCAATACTGTTATAGAAACCTTCTAGGCCCTTCTCATATTCTGGATATTGTTCAATAATCTTCCATTCCACTTGAACATATAAGTCATCCATGCGCTCTAGTTGCTTTTCTAAGATCTGTTTGCGATCATCTAATTCAGCTATTTGACGAGCCTCTTCGCCTAAATCCAAATTCATTGCCAAAATTGCGTTGGTTTGTTTTTGCAAGCCAGCCAATTCTTCTTCTTTGCTTTTTATTAATTTTTGCATACGAAGTTGGTAATAATCCAGTTGTGGGTTGATCATTTCTACGTTGGCAATCATTAGTTGCAAATAAGCCATAGCTTGTCGCAAGTAAGCACACTGCACAGTAGTTCGAGTCATAGAGCCACCAAAGTCAAAACCTTGAACGCTTGTGCCGTCTTGGCAATCGTTAGCAAAAACCACTGCGGCTGCATTTGCAGCTTCTCTATAGGATATATAGGTTTCATGTCCACTGACAATGACACTGTTGTTGTTGGCGTTGTCATTGTCGGCGCTACTAGCAGATTCGCTGTTGGAGCTTTGCGATTGGTTTTGGGCCTGATCTTGCCCCTGCTGTTGTGCCTGGTCTTGGCGGTTCTCGGAGTTTACGTTGGCATCACCCCCATAACCGTTTCCACCCTGGGCGCTACCCCCATAGCCTGTGCCACCTGTAGCATTGCCGCCAGAAGCATTGTTGTTATTTTCGTTATTACTAGAGCCACCTGTAGCATTGCCGCCGTAAGCGTTGTTGTTGTTTTCGTTATTACTAGAGCCGCCTTGGGCGTTAGCAGAACTATAGTTATCGTTGCGATTCTCACCGCCATTTACGCGCACATCATTGCGATTGTCACCGCCATTTACGCGTACATCATTGCGATTGTCGCCGCCATTTACGCGTACATCATTACGGGCATCTATATCGTTTCTTACATTGTTGTCATTTTGAGCGTTAACGTTGTTTCGGACATCATTATCATTGCGGTTGTCCCCGCCGCGTACATCTATATCACTATTAAAGTTATCGTTGCCTCCGCGAACGTCTACTCGGTTGTTTACATCGTTACGAACGTCGTTGTCATTTCGAGTATTGTTGCGAACATCATTGTCGTTTCGATTGTTTACACTATTGCGCACGTCTGTATCATTACGTGGATTATTATTGATATTAATATCATTGTTATTGTGGTTTTCTGGCTGGTTGTTAATGCCGATTTGATTGCCATTGTGTGCTTGTATATTGCTGGAGTTAGAGTTACTCAGGTTGTTATTGTTGTTTGCACTGGCCGAGTTATTATTGTTTAACTCATTATTGTTGGAGCTGATGGCTGCAGCCCCAGCGCCTGCACTGGAACTAGAATTTGCTTCGGCTCCGGCGTTTGCCTCAGCACCAGCACCGACATTTATATCACCAAGACTTCCACCACCTGTCCCATTATCATCGCAAAATGGCGGATTCCCATTACCAGGATTATTACAAGGCCCTTTGTTATTGGTGGCTTGGGCAGCATTGCTGACTAGAAAAATAGATAAGCATATTATAATTGATAAATTTGTACGGATTGAGCTATTGCGCACGATTCCCCCCTTTTGTCGTCTAACGAAATAACTCAAAAATTTTTAAAGCTCATGGAGGAAGTGAGGTTGTGAAATTAATATAAAACACCATAAAAAAAGCTCCATGCGACATGAAGCTTTTTTTAATATTGCTTAAATAAAGGAGTGACTTATCGAGTTGCTGTGAACTCTACACTTTCACATTGAATGCATGGAGGCGCAGGGCTCACTCGCAATCGCTCAGGGGTAACCTCAATACCATCTACATATATGCATTGTTGGTAGTCTTGGATCTCTTCATAGGTATCCAATAAGTCTTGAAGTCCGTTGTATCGACCTTCCATAAAACCCTGCGGACAATCTATAACGGCATAGTTTAGGTATTCTGTATCCACATTACCGTTGTCATTGCCACCATCATTGTCGTTTCCACCGCCACTATTGTTTCCACTATCATTGCCATCATTGTCGTTGCCAGTATTATTGCCGTCATTATTGCCGTTTGAGTTGTCCGGGTTATCATTGTTGTTGGTATCCCCGCCATCATCAGGTAGATTGCCGTTAGTATCAGCAACATCGGATGGACTGAAGCTAACGTTGCTCTCGTTCTCGGATAGGCCCAATTGGCCGCAGTTTTGGTAAATTACGAGTAAAGAGGCGGATAAAATAAAAAATGCGACTATATTCCATTTTATTTTCATAAGTTAACTCCTCATGTATTATTTCGGCACAATACTGCTAAAACTTTAGTCTAGTTAGTATTTCATGCTAAGTACTTAAAATCACTGGGAATTCAATCTTTTCCCAATGCCATCTTTATGGCCTCGTAGGCATTTACCATGCCGTAGCCAAAAGCAGCGTTGGGATGGCCGCTACCATCATAGGGGCCGCAAGTTTTTTTACTAGCAATGGGATCAGCACTTAAAGTTAGGATCTCCCTTGTGCTAGCAATGTCGCCGATCAATTCTGGTGCCGCTGACCACAATAATGCAATCACGCCCACAACATGAGGGGATGCCATGGAAGTTCCGGATTTGTCGGTGTAGGAATCCTTACCAGCACTAACAGAAGAAACCACAAGTGTGCCTGGTGCGGTGATGGTAGGCCCAATTTTTTGATGAAAAGTAGAGGGGCCACGGCTAGAAAAAACAGCAATATCATCAATGAAGCGATTGTAAGCCCCGACGGAAATCAGTGTGTCGGTATAATATCCTGGAGGCGAGTTGATGGTTCCACAGGAAGGCCCGTCATTGCTAGCCGCTGCTACCACCATAATGCCCGCTGCTTGTACGTTTTGAATGGCTTGTAAGAACTCGCCGCCAGTGCAGCCTTCTGAAGGCGGACAGCTCCAAGAATTGTTAACTATGTGCGGTGCCATTGCTGGTTTGCCATCTTTTCTAGGATCGCCTCCATAGGGATAAGGTGCTAAAAAGAATTCAAAGCATTCCAAGTAAGTCGCAACACTGCCCACACCGTAATCCATATTGCGGCAACCAATCCACTTTGCTTCAGGAGCTACACCAATTTGATAATCACTACCGCCGTCTCCAACCATAGTCCCCATGGTGTGGGTTCCATGATCCTTATCGTCGCAAGGAGATGCGGAAGAGCTGCCGCAGCGTCGCGAAGAAGAATTGTGAATGGCATCGTGCCAATGGTAATCGTGTTGTACGCCAAATTCCGAATAGCCGCGGTACCTAGTTTTAATTGCGTTGTGTTGCCAATAAAAACCAGTATCTTGTCCGGCTACGACAATGCCGTTTCCTTTAGTACCAAATTCTTGCCAAGCTTTGTCGGCTTTGATGATTTGTAAAGGTCTGCGTGGCTCCAGTATTTTTGCTGACGGCATTTTAGCTGTGTCGGGCAAACTGAGTTTTGCCGCCGCGTTTAGACCCACTTGTTTGATTCCATGAAGCTGGCGTAATTTTGCAAGGGAGCTGCGATCCAGGTTTTTAACCAAGACCGCATTTTCAATATAAAAAGGGCGATAGTCCCACTTTTGCTCCTCCAAAAACTGAATTAAATCTTTTTGACTTCTTTCTGCAGTTTCAACCAACTGATTGTAAACATAATGAATGCGAGCTTCACGCTGAGTATATAGATAGGACAAACTAAGATCCGCTTTTTCCTCGAGATAAACCATAACATCCACGCGGTCTTGGTTTTGTAGTTTGGCCTCTAGGCCGGCGCTAAAAAAAGATTGCGACCATAAAAGGGTCGTAAATAGAAAATAAAACAATGCTCCTCCTTGAATACAAAGAAAAGCATAGCCTCCTCGTCTGTACTTTGTCTAAATGGGCTGCGTAGCATTATTGCTATTTTTTAACTTTAGGGATTCAATAAAGGCAATATTGTGGGGGAGAAATATGAAAGCCTTTCTTGTTTTTTTATCATTATTTTCGGTAAAAGCTTTTGCCATAGAAACTGTGGAATACGTGGATTTAAGTCGTTATGTCGGTACATGGTACCAAGTAGCCAACAAGCCGCAGTGGTTTGAGCCAGATGTATGTGTTTGTGCAAGACAAAGTCTCACCCCATTAGAATCGGGACTTGTTGGAGTTTACAACTCATGTAATGAAGATGGTCCCAAGGGAAAGATTAACGACATTCAAGGTACAGCAGAAAACGACGATCCCCAAACCAACTCAAAGTTTGTTGTGGATTTTGGTCTGCCATTTAAAGGTTCCTATTGGATCATTGGATTGGATGAAGAATATCGTTGGGCAGTAGTTAGCGATAAACGGGGCCGGTCCTTGTACATTTTGTCGAAAACTCCCTATTTAGCAGAGGATCTTTACCAAGCAGCATTAGAAGCTGCTAGCCAGCAAGTCTCTTTGGAGGGCTTAGAAGAAACCTACCATGGAGAGGATTGTGCTTACCCGCAAGTACCTAGGCAATAGTCTAGGAGCTCTTGCACTCCCTTAGCTCTGGATTAGCATCAAAGAACAGATAGGAGATTTTATGAGATATATCTTTGTTTTATTGATGCTTTTTGCCTTGCCCTTATCAGCAAGCTTTTTACCTCTTGATTATGAGGTGGATTTGAAAAGCCTGCCTCAGGGGGAGCCGAATATGACCAAGGCGGAATTTGACGAGCTAATTCGAGATGTCAGCGAGAAGCACAAAGCGATTGTTAGTGAGCATGGCGGTAGACTAAGCATTGCCGGTCGTTGGAATGAAGAAAAGCCCAATGCTCGTGCCACGCAGATGTTTGGCATGTGGCGCATCGAAATCACCGGCGGCTTGGCGCGTAGGCCGGAGCTAAGTCAAGATGGCTTTACCTTAATTTTATGTCATGAACTCGGACATCATTTGGGCGGATTCGCTTTTGCTCCCTTGGCACCGGTGCCAATTCCAGTTCCGACCCCCGGCATTGATGTTTGGGCAGCCGTGGAAGGGCAGTCCGATTATTACGCCACCCATGTTTGTCCTGAGCGAGTTTGGGGTGAGGAGAAAGCAAAAAATGCGGAATTCCGTAGAACCGCTTCGCAGGAGGTTCGTTCTTTATGTGACTCGGTTTGGCAGGATGCTGACAGACAAAACCTTTGCTACCGAACGCTTGTAGCCACCGAGTCGATGATTGCCACCATGGCAACCTTAATGAAAAGAGATATGCCAAGTTTTAGTACGCCAGACCCAGCTGAGGTAGACAAAACCAGTCCGAAACATCCTGACGTTCAATGTCGAATGGATACTAGTTTGCAAGGCGCACTTTGTACGCTAGACTTTGATGACAGTGTGATTCCTGGGAAAAAAGTAAGTAGTGGGCCTGATAGTGTTGATGCGGAAAAAGAGGCTTACCAATATACTTGCTCACGCTCAGACAATTACACAATAGGTATAAGACCACGATGTTGGTATAAAAACCGTCTTTAAGGAGGACAAAAAATGAAAGGATTCATTACCTTTATAATAACTTTTTTAGGTTTATCAGTAGCTCAGGCATACCCACCAGCATTTATGGGTGTTTGGGAAGGTGAGGGCACATATATCTTAAATTCCGATATCACTAATTGCTCTTACTTTAACCTCAACTTTTCAGCAAATATGAATAGCTTTACATTTGTTGATGGAGTGCGTGAGTGTGAAAAGCATAGTGAGCAGTTCTATCCAGTTACAGTACAGTACCGTGATGGTAAATTGTACTTTGGTAGCCAGGTTGTAGGTTCTTATTCAGAAAATTATATGGAAATGCGTTTTAGCGCTCCTGAAGAAAATGGCATTCGTCATTGGCGCATGAGTATGCGTTTAGAGGGGGATCACCTGGTTTACGAAGAAAGCCGTACAATGAATGATGAAACAACGCCCATGATTAGTTTTGCTGGTGTCTTGATTCGTCAATAAAATCTCTTGGGGGGGATATGAAATTACTTTTAGCAAGTATATGCTTTGTGTTATCGGCAACGGCTTTTGCGTTGCCGCCGCAGCCAACAGACCCAAATCATCCAGGTAGTGCTACCTATGATTATGGAGTTTCTCATGAAAAGTTAAAAATCATGGGTCGAGATGTGGATGTCTTTTTACCGCGGGCAGGAGCGTTCGAAAGAGAATCCTTTCCCGTAGTGGTTTTTGGCCATGGTCAGGCAATAAAAGTAGACGGCTATGAAATGACTTTTGAGCATCTGGCAAAACGCGGAATAGCGGTTATCCATCCCATGTATGATTCGGGCTTCTTTGACCGTAAGTGGCGTCGAATGGCAGCCGATTACAATCAATTGGTGGATGCTGTTTTGCAGCGCTATGAACAGCTAAATCCTGAGCAACTAATTTATGCGGGTCACTCCAAGGGAGCTTATATAGCTCTAATGGCAGCTGGCGCGCCAAATTTAAAAGTGGTGCCTAAGTCTTTGGTGCTCTTTGCCCCTGCAGGTATGGATGATGACTACATCAATAAGTTGGATAAAAACACGGCAGTTTCTATTATTTATGGAGAAGCAGATAGCATTATCGGTAGAGACTTGATTGATCGAATCTATAAATTAGCACCTGTGGAGCGCAAACAGCTTTTAATTGTTAATAGTTACTCTGGCTTGAGTGCTGATCATTATATACCATTAAATCGTTCTTATATTTTTGGTGGACGAGATGGAATAGGGGCTTTTCACTACCATGGAGTATGGAAGTGGTTAATGGGCGCCGCATGGGATGTGCAGGAGGGAGCAAGAGCTTCGAATTCTTTTCTTTATGGAGAGGATGCTCTATCTAGCGGTGATAGCAATGTACGCCATGAAATCTTTAGAAGTTGGTAATGTATAAAAGTAAATTTCAAAAGGGTATTCCCTAATCAGGCCCGGCAATCGCCGGGCTCTTTTTTAGAAAGAAATATTAAAAAAGAAAACAATGGTCACCCGGACTCTTATATGGCAAAAACAGCCTATTCAGGATGTAAATTAAAAAGCGATAGGCCAAAATCATGAGAGTAAGATACAAAATAAAGACAAAAAATGTTCGAAGGTTGTTAATTATGGCACTTTTTTCTCTACAAAAGGCATGCAGTGTATTTGGAGTCAATACGGTAGAAACTCTTGAATACGATGTGCTTTTACAAAACAAGAATAAAGAAATTCGTTCGTACAAAGAATACATTGTGGCTAAAGTTACTGTGGATAAAACAGAGGAGTCTGATAGCGAGGCATTTCGTATTTTGGCGGGCTATATTTTTGGCGACAATACGGCAAAACAAAAAATTGATATGACTTCTCCTGTAATCACGCAGGAGGATCGAAGTGAAAAGATTGCCATGACGGCACCTGTTTTAATTGAAAAGCAGGGCAATACCAAGGAGACCATGTCTTTTAGTATGCCTTCTAAATACAAAATGCAGGATCTGCCTGAGCCCAAGGATAAGAGGATCAGTTTTGCTAAAGTGCCAGCGCATATGGTAGCTGCGATTCGTTATTCTGGTTTGCGGGACAGAGAAAAACGTCTTCGTAATGAAAAAGAGCTAATGGATTGGTTGGAATCACTTGAAGACTATCAGCTGGACGGCGAGGCGAAGTACGCGGGTTACAATCCGCCTTGGACACTGCCGTTTTTTCGTCGCAATGAGGTTTTGATCCCCGTGAAGCGAATTAAAGTAGTTGCGCCAAATAGTAAAACAGTGGAATCCCCACAGTAATATTAAAAGGAAAAGTGATCGCCAAGGAAGCTGTTAAATATAAGGTGGGGCTGGCTTCTGGTACCGCAATTTTCATGGCACTTGGAGCGGCGATATAGGAACTACTAGCAGCAAGAATTGCTAACAAATGGGCACCACCTGTACTCATGCCAACAGCTTTTGCTACAAATAAGCCCAGCGCACCCGAAATCAAAGGCATGGTAATGGCAAAAATGGCAAGAATGATACCAGCCTTTTTTAAGTGCGACATTTGTTGCGAAGTCATTACGCCCATTTCTAGTAAGAATAAGGCAAGGAAACCTTTAAATAAATCTACAAAGAGCGGATCTAGGGGCTGCATTTTTTCTGCACCGGCAACATAGCCAATCAAAAGCCCTCCTCCTAAAAGAAAAATACTTTTACCAAAAAAGATGTCCTCTAGAAGTTTTTTCTTCGTCTCCACGTTCTTAAAGCCACCTTTAGCTAGGTAAACCCCCACACAGAGGGCGGGGATTTCTAAAACTACCATAAGGGTAGTGATATAGGCCTCGTAACTTTCTCCTAAGCTTTCTAGGTAAGATAGGGCTGTAGCAAAGGTCACGGCGCTAACGGATCCATAGTGAGCGGCAATGGCGCCTGCATTCACACGAGAAAATTTCTTTGTGGCTATTAAATAGTAATAGGCAATGATAGGTACGCAAACGCCGATAAATACAGTTCCGTAAAGAGCGGGCAAGAAATCTTGAATATTGGTTTTAGAAAGCTGTACGCCACCTTTTAGGCCAATGGCCAAGAGTAGGTACATACTGACAAATTCATAGGAGCTTTTAGGCAATTTGAGGTCGGATTTAACTAGACCGGCAACAAGCCCAACAAGAAAACATAAAATGGTAGGATCGAGTAGGTTTTGCAAGCGTTGCCCCCTCATCATTAATAGGGGATTCTTGGGGGCTTTGCAAAGTGAAAATGAAAACCATCGGTTCTACTATGGAAGTTTACCGCTTGCGACAGGTATTTATTAAAAAATACCTGCTGTTTGAATGGCTCGAAAAAATTATTTCACATTTTTTGTGCTGATATAAGTTAAGCTCAATCCAAGTACCATCGCAATAATAGAACCAGTAAGAATCCCTAATTTGGAGTAGGCTTCCACATCCATTCCTGTAAAGGCGAGGCTACTAATAAATAGCGACATAGTAAAACCAATACCAGCCAGAAAACCAACACTAAGTACTTGCGACCAAGTAATGTCCTTAGGCTTTTCTGCGATCTTTAATTTTGTTGCAGTAAAGGTCAGCAAGGTAATGCCAATGGGATTACCCAAAACTAATCCAAGTATTATACCGAGACTTACGGGGTTTTGAAAAACATCCATTAAACCGATACCTTGCACGGAAACACCGGCATTAAAAAAAGCAAATATCGGCATAATTAAAAATGCCGACCAGGGATGTAGTGCATGAATGTATTCATCTACCATGGAGCGACTTTTATCCAATTTACCTTCTTGTGTTAATCGATAGGTCGGGGTTAAAAAGGCCAACATAACACCCGCTATGGTGGCATGCACACCTGATTTTAAGAAGCAAAACCATGTAACAAGTCCAAGTGCTAAACCAATGGCAATATTTCGAAGACCAGAAAAGTTCAATAAAAACAGTAGAAACATGGCCAGCCCGGCAAAGCCAAGGTAATTCGAAGCAATTTCCTCAGTATAAAAAAGAGCGATTACAGAGATAGCACCTAAATCATCAACAATTGCTAAAGCAAGTAGAAAGATTTTTAATGCTACAGGTACGCGCTTGCCTAAAAGAGTTAATATACCTAGTGCAAAAGCAATGTCGGTTGCCATGGGAACGCCCCATGCGTGGGTGTAGCTGCCACCTAAGTTGGTGAATACATAAATTAAAGCCGGAAATAGCATTCCCCCTATGGCTGCAAATATTGCAAAAGAAGCTTTTTGCGGACTCGAAAGTTCGCCAGATAAAATTTCTCGTTTTATCTCAAGGCCGACCAAATAAAAGAAGATGGCCATTAATCCATCGTTTACATAGAGAAGCAGGGTTTTTGTTAATTCAAAACCACCAATGCTTACGCTCACTGGAGTGTTAATAAATTGAAAATACCAACTAGATAGAAAAGAATTGGATGCGATCAGTGCGATGATGGAACTTAAAAGTAAAACAATACCACCGGAAGCTTCAATGTGCATGAATTTACGAATCGGCGAAAAGGCATTCTGCATGCCTTCTTTAATCATATTGCCCGCTTTTTTCATCATTTTCTCCTTTTTCGCGATCTTTTTAAATGCAGACTATAGAGTGAAACCAGGTATGCTCAGCCGGGCCTTACTATACTTACTTGCTCGAGATTTTAGGATGGCAGCTACTTGTGCTTGATTGGGCATTTGGCTCTGTGGCAATAGAGCTACTTCCCCGCCGTTTTGTAGGACCAATTCTGCGAGATCATCCAGTATGTCATCATCAAAGCAATCTTTTTGTTTTGGGTGTAAAATAAATGTGCCATTTTTCCTGTTTAAAAGCCCCCAGATATGTTGATCTTCTGCAATGTACAATCTAGCTATATTTCTTTGTGCAGCTTGCAAAGCTACGCGGTGAAGATCAAACTCTGCCATTCCACCTACACTGGCTCGCTGCAATTGTTTTAGAATTCGGCTTATGTGCTTCTTCTCTACTTGGTGACTAATGCTATGTAGGGCCCTACGAATATTTGCCACATCCTGAACATCAATTTCTTGCTCAACCGCATCGTGCAAAATATTAGGATAATTGGATTCATTCCTTAATAGCTCAATGTCGTCCTTACTGCCTATAAGGAGCAAGGGAATGTTGAGGTTTTCCACAACATCGTTTAACCAGTCGTCAATCCAATCTACAGTAGCATGTTCCCAAAGATATTTAGAAAGCATATCATGGGTATTTGTGTTTGAAGTATGTCGATTCATTTGTCCTACGCAGCGAAGTCCCGTAAGACTTGCTCGATAAAGACCAACTTTGGTTTTACTCAAAACCAAAATATAGGAGTCCATTTCTGCTTGAGCCGCCTTTAGAATTGGTTTTATGTGAAAACTATCAGCAATTACGCTGAAACTAGGCGTGTAAACAGGAAGCTTTTTAAGTAAAAAGGCTTTGCTGCTTCGAAATAGTCCCCAGCAGCCCGCACCTTTAGACATTAGCATTTCTGGTTTTTGTACTAAGTTTCGAATGGGATTTAAAAAGCTTTTGGCTTTGCCAATGGGCCATTGACGTAGCAATAGATTTTCGCTTTGCCAGATGATTCTTTCTAGCTCAGCGACAATTTCATTTTGAGATAGGTTGGTCGTGTTAATGTAGGCAGAAAGATGAAAGCAAGACTGACTTAGCCTTAAGTCCGCCAAGGCTCGCCTTTTTTTTGCCGTAGTATTGCTAGTCATTTTTCCCCCTCTTCGATGATACACTTAGTATCTGCGATATGAGGGTTTTTATAAAATAGATAAATACTATGCCATATTTCGATAAAATCGATACAAAGCTAATAGTCAGCGAATGAAAAGTCTCGCATAAGTTGTGTGGCGATGGGATTGTCGACAATTCTTTTGGTAGAAATTAAAAAGAATTCTTCAAATACACCTTTTAAGCTGCCGAGCTTCACAATCTTACCTTCATCAAGGTATCTTTTTACGGCAAACTCAGGCTCGGCAATCAAGCCAACCCCCTCCATGGCCAAGAACTTTTGAATGGCAGTATCTTGTACATTGACGCTAACTTTATAATTGATATTGGCAGCTTCAAAAAAGTGCTCGATATCATGTCTCAGTTTGGAATGGTTCGTGGGTAGTATGAAGGATTGTCCCTCAAGAGACTGCGGAAAATTATCTTGTAATGGGGCAAATTCTTTAGCTCCATATACATGAACGGGCAATTTGCCAATGCAGCGACTATACACCGATTTTTCTTCGGAATCTGCCATGATATGATGATTGGCCAGTACCAAATCGATGGAGTGATTGATGAGCTGTCGATACAGTTCATCACCTGTCCCGTCTAATAATGTAATGTTGCAGTCTTGAATCTTTTGTGCCGCCTGGATCAAGCGGACACTTAAGTGCTTAGGCACACTATCTAGACTACCAATATTTAGGTGGGGGCGTACGGAAAAAGTTTTGTCGCGCAACATCTCTTGAAGTTCAGTTCCAAGACTATAGATCTGATTGGCATACTTCAAAGTGGCTTTTCCCGCATCCGTAAGAATCAGTTGTCGGTTCTTTCTTTCGAAAAGCTTTTGATCAAAGGACTCTTCTAGTTGTTTCAGTTGGGCACTAAGTGCAGGTTGCCCAACGTTAAGTTTTTCTGAAGCCTTCGATATACTGCCTTCTGTAGCAATGGTCTTAAAATATAGTAAGTGATGGTAATTTAGCCAGGACATCCACCCTCCATTCATCGAAATAATCGATCAACTGCATATTATATATATATTTTTTAGATACAAGCAAAAACGCTAGATTATAAGCTGGGGAGGGAATGAAAATGAGAGAGGTTAAGGCGCTAGAGGTATTAAATTATGCAAGTGATTTTTCGCCATGCATATCCATGTACTTATCGGTTAGTAAGTCGCAGACGAAGCAACAAACCTATTTAGAATTACAAAAATTCATTAATTATGCCCAGTCAAAATTAAGTCAGGATTATGGTTTTGGCGTAGCTAGAGAATTATTGCGAGATATTCAACACTTCATTCGTAATCTAGAGTTTAAAAACAAGGAAAGCTTTGCTTTGTTTATTGCAAAGGGTTTTAAAGGGGTATTGTATTTGCCGTACAAGGCCGACAATCTTTGTGTTGTAGCGGATAGCTTTCATACAAAGCCATTGATTAAGTGGCTACAAGACCCCAATCATTTTTATTTGGTATCTTTGTCAGCAAAGAAAATCAAATTATTTCAAGGCTCTAGTAAAGGAATGCACGAACTAAGAAGCTACAATCTAGAGATATTGGATAAGCGTGATATGGTTTATCGACGTGGTGGTAAGGGTGAGAGAAATGTGGCAGATGGCAAACAGCGCAAAAGGCAAGAGGCTTTATTTTTAAAGGAAATAAAAAGAATATGCCCAATGCTAGAGGCGGATTTGAATATGGAAGAAGCACCACTATTGCTCGCAGGAAGCTCACAACTTAAAAAGATTTACTACGAAAACTCTACTTATCCTTACGTTCTAGAGGAAAGCTTAAATGGCAGTTTTGCCTCAGCTAAAAACCATAAGTTTTTCCAGGCGGCCAATCAATTGGTTCAAAATTATCATAAGCGACGACAGGAAGAATTGATTAATAAATACAAAGAAAAAAACGGCGAAAAATCCATTGTGAAGATAGCAGAAGCGGCCAGTAGCGGTAGAATAGAAAAACTTTTGGTTGCAGAGGATTATCAACTATGGGGTATCTATGACAAGGATTCTGGAAAAATAGTGATTCACGATAGGCAGCTAAATGCAAAAGATGAGGATATTTTAGATGATATATCCGAACAAGTTTTAAAATGCCGAGGAAATGTTTTCGTTTTGCCTAAAAACAAGATGCCGGATGATTCCTTGGCCTATGCAATTTACCGATGGTAGAGGAGGACTTACAATGCTAGAAAACGTATTTATCAGATATAAAAAGTTTTCACCAAGTTATCAGCATAAAATTATTTTGCAGCATGCAATGTCTGCTGTGCAGGATATTGCACCAACTGATGCAAGCATTCGAGTTCTACTTGAGGAGACTAAGAACGGCTATGATGGATGCATACGGATTTCCTCGAGCTCAGGTTACTTTTTTGCTAAGTCGAATGCCAGCAGCCTTTCGGCACTTTGTTTTGATTTACAGTATAAAATTGTAAGACAACTAGAGCGTTGGCGCGAACTGCGCTATAGCTCTGAGCAGCGTGATTTTCGCCGCGCCAATTAGGTGGTTTGGATAAAAAATGCTGAGTAAATTTCACAATTACTAGTCATTTAATTACTACAACTTGCATTCAAAACAAAATCCCCCAATAGTGGCGAAATCATCCTTGGGGGATTTTTGATTTCGGAATTTTTAGATACAGCGGTAGCTTATGCTTGGGGAATGCCTCTAGTCGTGCTGCTTATGGGCGGTGGCTTATACTTGCTGTTTGTTTCCCGCTTCTTACCTTTTCGCGGACTGTTTCGAGCGCTTGCCATTACCCTAGGCCGCTTCCAGCATAAAGGCGATGCTACTGCCTCGGGCCAACTCTCACATTTCCAAGCCCTAACAAACGCCGTTTCGGGTACAGTTGGCTTAGGAAATATAGGAGGGGTTGCTTTTGCGCTAACGCAAGGTGGTCCCGGTGCAATATTTTGGATGTGGATTACTGCGCTGATTGGTATGAACACAAAATTCTTTGAATGTACCTTATCGGTAATGTTTCGCGGAAAAGATTATACTGGTGAAGTGCAGGGTGGCCCGATGTATGTGATTCAAAAAGCCCTGCCCAAAAGCATGTTGCCACTAGCTTATCTTTTTGCCTTTTGCGGAATGATTGGAACAGCACCGCTTTATAACGCTGGAGAGCTTGCCAATATTTTGCATGCCGAATTTGAAGTGTCTAAGGGTTTGGTAGGAATCGTTTGCGCCCTTATTGTTATTGTGGTCTTTTCAGGTGGAGTTCGCTCACTTGGGCGCGTTACAGATAAGTTGGTGCCTTTTATGTGCCTGTTCTATGTTAGTTTGGCGATGGTCATTATCTTTCTTAACATTGAAAAGGTGCCGGGCGTTTTTTCATTGATTTTCCGAGAGGCCTTTACAGGGCATGCAGCTGTTGGGGGAGCCATGGGCTTAACCTTTGCAGAGGTAATGAAAACTGGAGTAAAGCGAGCCGCCTTTTCTAATGAGGCCGGTGTTGGTACTGCACCTATGGCCCATTCCAATGTAAAAACTTCGGAACCAATAAGTGAAGGCTTTGTTGCCATGTTGGGACCTTTTATTGATACCATCGTGGTTTGCACGATGACGGCCGTGGTTATTCTGGTGTCTTTGGATATGTCCACCTATGTGGGACAAGAGAATATCAAAGGGGTCTTGATCACCAAAGAAGCCTTTATCTTAAACTTTCCTACTTACGGAAAGTACTTCTTAGGTTTTGCTGCTGTGATGTTTTCAGTTTCCTCAATGCTGGGTTTTGCCAACTATGTACAAAAGTGTTGGAATTTTATTTTCAAAGGTTTGCGTGGTTTTGGAAACCGCACCTTTATCGCGCTTTATGCGATTGGCATTATCCTGGGTACGATTTCTTCTGCTACGGATATAATCAACTTGCTGGATCTGATGTTTGCCATGATGGTATTGCCCAATATGATTGCCACGGTAATATTGGCGCCAAAGGTGAAAGCTGCTTTAAAAGATTACTGGCAACGTTATCCGTAAAAATATAAGCACTTTACCGCTATTCTCATTGGTGCTAGCCTTTGAAGGTGAATCAAGAAAAGCCAGGCTGGTCCGAGCAATTAAAACTTTTTTTAAAGCCAAGTGTGGTACGCATGCTGTTTCTAGGCTTTTCTGCTGGCATGCCGCTTCTTCTAATATTTTCTTCCCTATCTTTATGGCTTCGAGAGGCAGGCATTGATCGGTCTGCCGTTACTTTTTTTTCTTGGGCGGCTTTAGGCTATTCATTTAAATTTGTATGGTCGCCCTTGGTGGACCGTTTGCCGCTGCCGATTTTGACAAAACTACTAGGGCGTCGCCGATCATGGCTACTATTATCACAAGTCATGATTGTTAGCTCCATCGTCTGGATGGCTCTAACAGATCCTACAAAGTCGGACTTTTCCTTACAAGTGATGGCCGTGGCTGCGGTACTATTGGGTTTTTCTGGTGCCACTCAAGATATTGTTATTGATGCCTTTCGAATTGAATCGGATGTACCAGAGATGCAGGCGACGATGTCGGCCACTTATATTGCAGGTTATCGAATTGGAATGATAGTATCCGGAGCTGGTGCCTTGTTTTTAGCAAGCTTGTTAGGCTCAACTAAAGATATATATAACTATGGGGCCTGGAAGTGGACCTATATAATTATGGCCATGACCATGTTGGTGGGCATTTTAACAACGATATTTTCGCCAGAGCCAAAAGCAAATGCCAAATTTAATACTAACTATAGCACAACAGATTACTCCAGATTTTTGGCCTTGTTTTTTTGTAGTGTATCAACTTTTGTCGGAATGTTTTTTCTGTCTGCAGACATTGTTTCCACCAGTAAAAACTTTTTTGCTTTTTATCTTGGCTCGGGCTTATCGGCATTTATTATCGAAGGCTTGCGTTTTTTTATTGCTGTGTTGGGGGCCATATCAATGGCCATCCTTTTGCAAAAGTTAAAACTTGTTAATCGTCAAATGCTAGAAGAGACCTATATTGGTCCGGTTAAAGATTTTTTTCAGCGCTATGGTTTAAGCGCTGCTCTATTGCTACTTTCCCTAGTAGGGCTTTATCGTATAAGCGATATTGTATTGGGTGTGATATCGAATGTTTTTTATCAGGATCTTGATTTTACCAAAACACAAATTGCTTCAGTGGTAAAAACCTATGGCGTAATCATGACATTGGTTGGTGGCTTTTTAGGGGGTATTCTAACAAACCGCTATGGTGTAATGCGTATACTTTTCCTAGGCGCTTTCTTGTCTGCCATCACCAACTTATTGTTTATGGCTTTAGCGTATATGGGCTACAACCTACCGATGCTTTATGTGGTCATTTCTGCAGACAATTTGGCTGCTGGCTTGGCAAGCGCTGCCTTTGTGGCTTTTCTTTCTAGTTTGGTGAACATACAGTTTACGGCCACTCAGTATGCCATTTTTTCATCTCTAATGACTTTACTGCCTAAGGTTTTGGGCGGATATTCTGGCTCTATGGTAGATACTATTGGTTATCCCATGTTCTTTTTGTTCACCACTCTTATAGGTGTTCCTGTAATGTTTCTTGTTTACCTTGCAGCCAAAGTCATGAAGTTAAATAAGTGATCTAGATCATTTCTTTTTTCTTCAAACTAGCTAAAATATTTCTGATATCTGGAGGTAATTATGAAAGACTTTCTAGCACATTATAACGAGTTAAATGAATGGATGCAGAAGCTGGGGGCAGAAATTCCTGACAGTATGCAGGCGTTTGGCAAGCTACATGAGTCCTCCATTGCCAAGGGTGCCCTGGATTCCAAAACCAAAGAATTAATTGCTTTAGGCATTGCGATTACGGTGCGTTGTGATGGATGCATATCTTTTCATGTGCACGATGCCATGAAGGCCGGTGCAAAAAAAAGCGGAGATAGCAGAAACCGTTGGCGTAGCCGTACTCATGGGAGGAGGCCCATCTGTGGTATACGGAATCGAAGCAATGCAAGCTCTAAGTCAGTACCAAGAACAAGGGCTTTAATTTAGACGCTTTTCTAAAACTCTTGCTTTTTCTTCACCAAGCAATCGCTTCATGAAGTCTTGCGGCACATCTTTTAGCGATACGACGATCAATCCGTCAGTAGCATAGGTAGCGGTATCACCAGTATTAAAGTCTTTATCATCTTTAAAACTATAAAACCTGGCTCCGTGTTTAGCATATTGTTTTAGTAGTGGAGGAATTTCCTCTAAGCCGGCAGCTAGAAATAGTTGATTGAGTTCATTGATGTCGTGAACGGACTTTAAAACGTTGGAGATGATTCGATCGAGCATCCAGGTCTGCTCTTTTAATTTACCGTAGTCAGGGACATACTTTTGTAGTTCACTGGAAGGATCGCCATAACGTTGCATCAAAAACTGCATGATCATTTTTTTCTCGGCAGCACCAAAGGAGCCCGAAATGGTTACGGGTCCAAAATAGGATTGAATTTGCCCATTTTGATAGGCAATCTCGGCTAGTCCCATCCATAAAAGGTTTAAAACACTAAGCTTTCTTCCTAAAGTAGCGGCTTTTTCCTGTTTGATTTGATAGGGACGTGAAACAAAGGAGCGGCCTAGCTCCACGGAATGCCCCAGTTTATCCACAAAATCCCTTTGGTAGCCAAATAAAGAATGGGAATAAAGACTTTCTATGCCCTTTTCGTTAAGTAGTTTTTCTGTAAAACCCAAACGATAGGCCCCCAGAATTTCTTGAGTGTCATTGCGATAAACGATCATTTGGTGATAATACGGATCAAAAATATCCAAATCCAAGCTTTTACCAGTTCCCTCTTTGATTGGGCGAAAGGCCTCTTCTCGAAGTCGACCAATTTCTGTTAAAATTGGCTCCGAAGCATTCCCGGGCAATAGAAATATGGAAATATCCAGTTCGCTTCTAATGCCATTGATTTTTCGAGGGATTTGCAAGCGGCTTAATTCATATTGCGTATTTACATCATTTTTCTCGCCGGCTTGATCTAGAGCGCGAAATCTTTCCAGTTCTTGTGCGATCAGTTTTGGATCGACGGGCTCAATGATGGCTTCCAATTGATTCAAGTTTTTTTTCTTTTTAGGTCGCTCTTTAATACGGGCTACTACATTCAAATTCATTCTACCGGTTTTTGAATACTTTGCTGTATTACCTAAAAGGTAGGTTTGCGCGCGAAGAAAATCGGTAAATCCTTGGTCATCATACTTAGTTTTTCCCTCGGCATTACGAGAAATATAAGCATCATAATCTCTAGGGCTTAAAACGCTACCAAGGGCTACAGGTATTTGGTGATCGCGTTTGTTAATAATCTGGTAGGGCAAAAGTAGGTCGGTACGCAATTTGTAGCCGATATTTTTCAGCCAGTCTGCACGATGGTTTTTAATTAGCATGCCAGTAGCTTGAAAGATTCGCGAATTGGTAGTTTCAAAATAAACTGGAAGTACATTGGCTTGGTGGCGCATGGCCACCAATGCAGCTGCCGTCTTCCATTCTGAATCATAAGGAGTGCGCCAAGGGTACTCAGCAGTGGACATTTCACCACTAGGAAAAACAATGAGTGCACCACCATTTTTTACATGTTGGTTCATGGCCACAATTGCTTTTTTATTGGCCATTTGATTGGACTTTTTAAAATCCCCCACGTGAACGTCTAGTGGGATGGTATAGGCTTGAAGTTCAGGAATCATCTCATAGAGTTTGCTGCTAATGATGGCCTTAACATCAGAGCGCTTTTCTAGTAGCAATTTAAATAAAATTACTCCATCAATGGCACCCATGGGATGATTGGCCACAACAACTAAAGGCCCAGCTTCTGGAATTGCAGCAAATTTTTTTTCACTATATTTAATGTCTATATTTAAATGATTGAGAACAGCGTCGAAAAAATTATCAGGACGTTCTTGAAATCTTTCCTGTACCTTTTTGTATTCACGGTATGGTTTCAAAAAAAGATACTTTAGTTGTGAAGAGTTTTTGCTAACTTCTTTCATAAATAAATTTCCACATCTTTTTGTTTTGCCATCGGCAAAAGAAGCAAGGTGTGTTGTTAGTACAAGTAATACCCCAAATCCCCCCATGAGAATAGATTTTCTACTCATGGATTGTCCTTTTTTTGTATTTTGACTGATTCGTGCAGGATTTACATGAATGTGGCGTAAAGAGCTAAATATAAATCGCAAATATATAATTTTTTTAAAGCAGAAGTGCTAAAATTCGGCCCGAAACATCATATTGCCACCTTCCCACAATTGTGAAGCTCTATCGGCATCAAAAGTAAGAAAAATCAGCGTTTCCACTTTGGGGTTAAATTCATAGCGGTAAACTAGATTCAAACGGTGCTCGATTTTACTGTCGCTATTATCTTCGTTGTAAGCGGTAGTATCAAAGCCAAGTCGCCAGTGGTTGCTGCGATCACTTAGGCGGTAAGTAAAATAGGGGAGATGAAAGAAAGTTTTCTCTTCTGAAATAGGACCGTCATAGTCTCGGTAAGCCATATGATAGCCAAGTGTCCAACGAAGCCACTCCCGTTCTACTTGTAATAAGTGGCGCTGAAAATCTTGTGTTTGAGAGCTATGGGTATGCTCCTCTTTTTTGTTTTCCATATGTAGGCGAAGGGCCCAGTATCCAAGTCCGCGGGCTTGCCTGCGGGCTTGCATTCCCAGCACACTTCTCTCATAGGCAAAAGTTTGGTTGCTATCTGGCACTTGCCAGGTAGTCTTCGACTCCCAGCGAAAGTACAGCTCTTGGAACTCAAAAGGATTCAGGCTTCGGCGAAAGACAATACCTGTGGCAACGGGTTCTTTGGTGTATTTCTCGGTACCATCATTTCGTTTGTTATAAGCAAAGTCATTCATTCGATAAAATAGGCGAATAGTTCCATCTTCTTGCCAACGCTTTAAAATCGCAAAGCCTAGGTCATTTTCTTCTTTATAAGTATCGGTTTCACCCTCAATGGCAGCCCCCCAGGAGCCAGCCGTGTTCCATCGCTGAAATTCAAAAATTAAATGGCGATCTTCTCTTTCCAAATCGGACTCATCGAAAAAACGAAGGTGGACTTGGGTTTGTTCATCAAGATCTTGTTCTAATTTTATACGATATCTTGTCATAAAGCGTTTTGAGCTTAAAGAACCAGTAGTAGAATCAAAAACATTTTTTTGTGCTAGCCATTTTGCCTGCCACTCAAAAGGTAGTAAGAAGGTTAGATAGTCGGAATGATATTCCGAATCAATGTCGCTGGGATCTTCAAAGTTTTGATAGTCCCGGTAGAAGGGGCTCATATATTCAGGTTGTTCTTCAAATGCCCAAAGGCTTAAAATTAGTAAAAAGCTTAGCATATTTGTGCACTTAGCACTTATTCTAAGTCTCGTCATTAAGAATCGATTGATAGCAGGATAAAAATGGTGTTAGCTCTAAATTGATAAGGAGATATTATGAACTGGCTGATACTTTTTATGTTCAGTTTGATGCCCCATCTGGCTGTAGCGGCTGATTTTGATTACACCATAGATATAGCGACAATCAATGAATCGGCTCCTATGGAATTGGATTTCGGTAATATATTATATGGAGATCATTTTATTAAGAATGTGCAACTGAAAAATTCTGGTGCTAAGCCAATTGAAAGGTTGAAATTGGATATTTATGGTTTTGAATATTTTCTAGAACATGAATGTCCAAATTTACTGCCGCCTAATGCTTCATGTGCTGTGCAAGTTCTATTTTGGCCAGAAATGCCTGGTCTGCATCGAGGTTTTTTAATAATTGAAACCTCTGGTTTAAATGTAAATATTCCGATGAAAACATTGGTGTTATAAAATTAAGATCTAAATTAATGGTATAGAATCAATGTTGGTATTTCTTTTAATCCTAATGATAGTTCAGATGAGTCTTTTCCATATTGATGAATATTATTTTCATCGACGCAGAAAAGTGAAACGTAGTGAAATCGTGAATGCATTGATCGATGGAAGCCTTTACGTTCTTCCGTTGTGTATTGCTGTTTTCACCCCTTTCACAATGGAATGGCGGATTGTTTTTATTGTTTTAGCAAGCATCTCTTGTATATCCATTGCTAAAAATGAGTACTTTTACCCGAAGCTAGATCGACAGGAGCGATTGGTTCATTCCTTTTTGTATGTCTTGCACCCCATCCTCTTATACACATTTTATATTTCTTGGCAGGAAGATTTCTTTAATAAATACCCCTATTTTTGGATTGTACAGATCACTTATTTAGGGCTTGGCCTGCGTACTTTGGCGCACCAGTTAATTTATTGGAACTACATATACAGTGACGATTTGCACGAACAGAATTTAAAAAATGATTCCCATCCCAAGGCGCAGGCTTAGGGTTTCATTTTCAGGCTCTACCAAATTGTCAACTCCATCAAAGGCGCTCTCAGAAGCATCAACTTTCCACTGGTGGGCGCGTAAGTATACTTTGGTTTGCACAGAGGCGGGAATGATCCAGCCTATTTCTAATCCCATACCTTTTCCATCATTTTGTTTTAGTTCCACATCACGCCTGCCGCCCCCTGTATCTGACATATAAGAGGTATTTAAGCCCTCAAGCCAGTGATCATATTCAAAGCTATAGTAAAAACGACCACTGTAGACGGTAAGCTTTAATGGAATGTATTGATATTCCGTCTCTCTGCGGTAGGAAACAATGAGGTCATTGTGCCAAAATCGCTGCGCATATCCCGTGCTCAAAACCGTATTGCCAAAAACAAAGTGAAGCTTTGCTTTTAAGTGGTAGAGGTAGTCTCCCGTCATGACTTGTACTGGAGTGCCGCCAAAGGTGGAGCCATCATATTGTAGGCGACCATCCCAATAAGACCCATACAAGCTAAAACTAATATTTGGTGATATCAATATACCAGATTCGAGTTCAACACCGCCGTTTGTGCCCTCCTCTGTCATGACTCCCGGTTCTTCATAGGAAAAATCCTCATAAATTAGACCAATATGCAATCTAGATCTTGCTTCTATTATTCCTGGGTTGGTTTGGGCATAAAGACTTGTGCTTAGGAAAAAGGAAATGATAAATATGCGCATACATAGATGCTAACACTAAATATAAGTAAGATTTGAATTCTTTCTTGGAGATATACAGACTTTTGTCTAAGATACTATTGAGGTAAATATGTCACAATCATTACGCAATAGCTTTATTGTTTTGGGTTTAATCTTAGTTTTAAGCTTTGTTGTCTATGGTTTGGGCTCAGCATTATTTCCGCTTTTAATAGCATTTGGTTTGGCTTATCTGTTTTTTCCTCTGGTAAAAAAATTAGAGGCGAAGGGATTTAGTAGAAGCTATGTTGTGATTTTTATTTTTTCCGCGATTGTTTTTCTATTGGCATTGGTGGCGCTTTTAATTTTACCAGGATTTCTGCGTGACTTAAATGATTTGATCAATAGTTTTCCCAAAATTGTAAGTACGGTTTTGGCAAAGCTTGAGAATTGGCTGGCGCTATTAGGAAAAGATGTAGATCTTAGTAAAGATCAGATACGCTTATATTTGCAAAATCATTCGCAAGAGGTCTCCGCTTCCATGCTAAAGAAAATCCTTTTAGGAATAGGAGGTGTTTTCTCTGGTGCGATAGAATGGTTGCTTGGCATTTTAAATTTCTTTTTGATTCCTTTATTCTTCTTTTATGTCATCCATGATTACGAAAAGTTATCCAATGAGTTCTTGTCCTTGTTTCCTCGGCAAGCTAAAGAAAAAATGCGCGAGTATATGGAAGTGGCCAACAGAGTGCTTAATGGTTACATTCGCGGGCAAATTCTTGTGGCGCTAATTCTAGCCATCTTATATTCAGCCGGTCTAAGTCTAATTGGATTGCCTTTTGGCTTTGCCATTGGATTTATTTCTGGATTTATTAGCATCATTCCTTACGCCGGATTCACAATAGGTTTTGCCACGGCACTTGCCGTAGGCTTGGCCCATTATGAATTGTCTCTAATTATTGGTATTGTTTTGGTTTTTACCATTGTTCAAGCTTTAGAGGGATCTCTAATTACCCCCAAGTTGGTTGGCAACAAAGTTGGGCTAAGTGAGCTCCATACTATGTTAGCCTTAATTATTGGCGGCAATCTTTTCGGCCTTTTAGGCATGCTTATCGCGATACCTGTGGCGGCCATCTTTAAAGCGGTATTTCTAGATCTTAAGCAGGTATACCAGAGCCTAGAATTTTATAAAAAGTAAGCATTTTACTAATGCCTGAGTGTCATTTTGGCAAAGTATTAGCTAGATATTAGAAATAGCTTGGCCAGAGTAAAACCTCCCTATATATTTCCACTCGTTTCTTGGGGGGATCTATGAAAATTTTAAGCTTATTCCTAATTGTATTCTTATCCGCATCGGCTGGCGCCAATGACTTTTATGATTGGTACAAAGAGCAAAGACAAATATCCATGCAACGCTTATTGGATAATATTTCTCGCCATGATACACCAAGAGGTTTTGTGGTTGCCTCACCCTCAAAATACGATCCGGATTATTATTATCATTGGGTGCGTGATGCCGCCTTGGTAATGCGGGCGTTAGATAAAAATTTAGAATATGGGAAATTAAAATTATCTCTATTTCATGATTACATCATGTTGGTGCGTCACCACCAGAATGTTTATAGCCTTACTGGTTTAGGGGAGCCAAAGTTCAATGCTGACGGCACGAGTTATCAGGGGCCATGGGGTCGACCACAGAATGACGGTCCGGCACTACGTAGCATTACTCTAATACATTATGCGCTTCAACTCTTGGAGCAGGGAGAAAAAGATTATGTCGTTAAATACCTATATGCGAACCGTCTTCCCGCACAAGGTGTGATCAAAAAGGATTTGGAGTATGTCTCGCATAATTGGTATCACCATGACTTTGACCTTTGGGAAGAGGTGAAGGGCCATCATTTTTATACTCGTATGGTACAGCGAACGGCACTCGTTTTGGGGGCGCATCTTGCTCGCAAGTTAAATGATGAGGGGGCTGCTCGTTGGTACCTGGAGCAAGCCAAAATCATCAATGAAAAATTGGATGCACATTACTCAAAAGAAAAGGGATATATTCTTACTACCTTAGATCGTGTGGGTGGTTTGGATTATAAGTATTCTAACTTAGATGCCTCGGTCATTTTAGCCGTGAATCATGCGTGGCTACCGGGCATGTCGTTTGGGCCTACGGATGCAAGAGTGGTGCAAACTTACAATGCCTTAGTAAATGCTTTTCAACGGGTCTATCCAATCAACCACCATGGGTATCCAGGCGTAGCCATTGGCCGCTATCCCGAAGATCGTTATTTTGGCGGCAACCCTTGGTTTTTGCTTACAAATGGGATGGCGGAGTATCTAAACCTTTATGCTCAAGTTGTGGAAAAAGATAAGCCGGATTTGGCAAGGCGACTACGTTCGGATGCAATTCTTTATTTAAAAAGATCGCGACTGCATATGGGCGAAGATGGGAATATGGCCGAGCAATATGACAAATATAACGGTTATATGCTGGGAGCAAAAGATCTCACCTGGAGTTATGCTTCGTTTTTAACGGTTGAGTAATATAGGTGGATCTTTCAAACCTCGATTTTTTATTCATTGCCCTATATTTTGTAGCAGTCTTTGCTGTAGCTCGGTGGGCATACCAAAAAGATAGTGCGGAAGATTATTTTCTGGGTGGGCGCAATCTATCATGGTTTGTTATTGGCGCTTCCTTATTTGCTTCCAATATAGGTTCGGAGCATTTAATTGGCTTAGCTGGTGATGGAGCTAAGGGAGGCGTTGCGGTTGCCCAATTTGAAATTTTAGCAGGTTTGATTTTGCTGCTTCTTGCTTGGTTGTTTGTGCCTTTTTACTTAAAATCAGGCGTTACGACCATGCCGGAGTTTTTGGAAATGCGTTATGGCAGGCCTGCTCGAAATTATTTGTCTTTTATATCCATAGTTTCTTATTTGCTGACAAAAATTTCTGTCACCATATTCGCAGGTGCTGTGGTCTTTGAAGCCATGGGCTTTTCCTTTTGGTTAGGCGCCTCACTCACGGTTGTTGCCACAGGTATCTACACAGCATTGGGAGGACTTCGAGCCGTAATTTATACGGATACCATACAAGTAATCCTTATGATTGTAGGAGCTATATTGGTTTCTTATTTTGGCTTGCAGCAACTGGGAGGCATTCAGGCTTTTCGAGCGGAAGTGCCAGAGACTTTTTTTAAAATATGGCGACCCAGTACGGATTCTACTTTTCCTTGGACAGGAATTGTTCTTGGAGCTCCGATACTTGGAATTTGGTATTGGTGCACGGATCAGTTTATTGTGCAAAGAGTCTTGTCTGCAAAAAATGAATCACAAGCAAGAAAGGGCTCCATCTTTGCTGGCTACTTAAAGATTTTGCCGCTGTTTATTTTTGTTTTTCCAGGAATGATAGCCTTTGCTTTGGCAGAAAAAGGTTTTTTTACCATGGAAAAAGCGGACCATGCGTTGCCGCTTTTAATTTCCCACATATTACCAGGTGGCGTGCGAGGTTTGGTTTTGGCCGGCCTGCTTGCAGCATTGATGAGTTCACTCTCTAGTGTATTCAATTCTTGCTCCACTTTGATCACCTATGATTGGTATAAAACTCGCAATCCCCAAGCTTCACAAAAAGATTTATTCCGCGTAGGACAAATCAGCACAGTTTTTCTGGTTTTAATGGGAATGGCATGGATACCTTTTATGCAGTATATTTCTAGTAGTTTGTTTACTTACATACAAAGTGTGCAGGCTTATATATCGCCGCCAGTGGCAGCGGTGTTTTTGTGGGGTTTATTCTATAAAAAGGCAAATTTGTATGGCGCTATGGCTAGTTTGCTATGTGGTTTTGTTCTTGGGTTGCTGCGCTTTGTTTGCGAAATCGGGCAAGCACAATTGGATGGCTGGTTATTGGCAATAACAAATATTAACTTTTTGCATTTCGCGTTTTTATTGTTTGTGATTTGTTCGTTGGTATTGGTCTTTGTAAGCATGTGGACCTATGATAGTCCTAGGGAGTCTGCCAGAGAACTTATGATTCGAGGTCCTTTTAAAGTGAAGGACCCGATAGATGCATTATTAAGTTTGGGTTTGGTTTTGATTATTATAATCATATGGGTGGTCTTTTCATAAATGTTAGCTTTAGGGATTGATATTGGTGGTACGAATACAAAGTTGGGTTTGGTAGATTCCAGCGGTAAATTGTTTTTACATGAAAAGTTTCCAACGCATGCGGATCAGCCAATAGAAGTTTTTTTGGATCATCTTTGTTCCGTCTATGATAGTTTATTTAGTAAAATAGATAAAAGAGTGTTGGGAGCTGGAATAGGTGCTCCCAATATAAATCCTTTTACTGGCCTTATAGAAAAGGCTGTGAATCTTTCCTGGCAAAATGTAAATTTAAAATCACTTATTGAGGCCAAACTTGGTTTGCCATGTTTTATTGACAATGATGCCAATATTGCAGCTATTGGAGAAAAGCAATGGGGCGGGGCTCAGGGTTTGCATGATTTTATTGTGATTACGTTGGGTACGGGTTTGGGAACAGGAATTTTTAGTCAAGGCAAACTACTGCATAGCTATCTGGGCATGGCCGGTGAGGGTGGCCATATGATCGTTGAGCCATCAGGTAGGCCTTGTCCCTGTGGTGGGCGTGGGCACCTTGAGTCCTACGTAAGTGTTCGTGGCATAAAGACTACCCTGAAAGAGATGGTTGGAAAAGACTATAGCTTTGCCACGATTTTAGAGCTCTACCAGGAAAAGGATAAAAATGTATTGGAAGCGGTTTCCATGATGGCTCGCTATTTGGCTCTGGGAATTTCTCAAATGCAATCCTTACTCCTTCCCGAAAAAATTATCCTATCCGGAGGTGTTAGCAATTTAGGGGAAGACTTTTTGCTACAAGTAACATCTAATTTAGATGACTATTCTTACGGACCATTTCGTGGAAAAACCAAAATAGACTTAACACAAATTTCTTTGCATGATGGTGCGATTCTAGGGGCTGCGGCCCTGTATTGGCAAAAACAAGCAGAGACGAAATCGCCTCTGCTGGAATGATTACAATGCTTTTGGTTCGTTGATTAGCGGGATATTGCCGTTTAAGGATTCTAGAAAAGCAACAATCGCCTTAGCTTCATCCTCTGCAATATCTTTGTTTAACTGCATTTTTGCCATTACTTTCACGGCTTCATCCAATGACTCTACTTTACCATTATGAAAGTATGGGGCTGTGCGGGCTACATTTCTTAATGTAGGTACGCGCCACATATTCTTATCGGTCTCGTTTTTGGTAACGTTGTAGCGACCGAGATCTTCTGAAAAATGATATTTGTTTTCGTAGTCAGCATCAGGAAAAGTTGGGAACTTCATAAAAAAGCCGGTGCCTATTGGCAAACTGGGACCTGCAAAGTGAGGTCCGCTATGACAAGAAACGCAGCCAACACTTTGAAAGGCTTCATAGCCCTTTTTTTGTAGTTCACTTAAGGCTTCAAGGTCCCCTTCTTTAAATTTGTCATAGGGACTATCAAGAGTGGTTAGGGTTTCCTCAAATGCAGCAATCGCAGTGGCTAGATTGTCAATATTGATTGGATTTTCTTGATCAGGAAAGGCTTTTGCAAACAGTTCTTGGTAGCCCTTAACATCCTTAATTTTGTCAATTGCAAGGTCATGACTTTCCATGCCCATTTCTATTGGGTTGGTAATGGGCCCCTTGGCTTGTTCGGCAAGATCCTTTGCGCGGCCATCCCAAAATTGTACAGATAAAAACTTAGCATTAAAGACTGTAGGTGAATTTCTCTCACCTTTTTGACCATTGATACCTACCGAAGTGGGTAGACCATCAACCCCTGCATTGCCTGCCGTTATATCGTGGCAAGTATTACAGGAAATGCTATTATCACCGGATAAACGTTTTTCAAAGTAAAGATGATAGCCTAACTCTTCTAGTGCCGAATTGGAGGTCCAAACCTTTTGTTCAGCAGTTCCGGCTTCCACTTTTTTGGCTTCGCTGTCAGATTGTTTTTTGGTGCAAGCAATTGCAGATAAAAAGATGCTCAAACAAATGATGTGCTTCATACAAACTCCCTTATTTATATATTTATAATAAGTAGTAAGTAAGTTAGATGGCAAACTTTATTTCATGGGCACTTCGATAGCCAAGATGTCGGCATCTTTTGAGGCCACAATGGTAAATTGTTGAGTATCTTGTATGCCCAAAGCATCACGGGCTTGTAATATGGTATTGCCAATTCTTATTTCACCGGAAATAAGGAAAATATAGACACCGTTTGTAGGCAAATGCTTTTTATATTCTATACTATCTTGTGAGGCTAAATTGCTGCGGCTGAAAAAAGCATCTTGGTTTATATAAAGGGATTGATCGCGGCCACCTGGCGAAACCAAGAGCTGCCACTTTTTTTGTCTGTCTATAGATGAAAATGCCTTTTGTTCATAGCGAGGCTCTACATTTTTTTGTTTTGGCACGACCCAAATTTGCAGGAGTTCAACCGGCTTGCTTGTTGATTCGTTGTATTCACTATGACTTACGCCGGTACCAGCCGACATGACCTGCACTTCTCCTGATGCAATCGTATATTGATGACCCATACTGTCTTTATGAGCAAGAGATCCGCTAAGAGGTATGCTAATGATTTCCATATTATCATGGGGATGCATACTAAAACCTCGTGCAGGTTCTATATGGTCATCATTTATTACTCGTAATTGGCCAAAGCCCATTTTTACAGGGTCATAATAATGCGCAAAAGAAAAAGAGTGATAAGATTTAAGCCAACCGTGGTCTGCATAACCACGGTCTTCGGCTTTATGAATAAGTGTCTGCATATATTCCTATTTTAATACAATCTTGAAGCCAACATTCACTTCGTCATGAATCATTTTGTCGCCAAGATTTTTAAAGAAATTTCCAGAATTGTATTTCATATCAAATTTTGTGCGATCAAAGGTTAAAGTTCCTGAGTAGGTCTTGCCACTTTTTGTGTAAGGGATTTTTACTGAATGGCTTTTATCACGAATGGTAAGGTCGCCATATACATGTTGGTCATCCGCTTTGTTGATTTTTAGTTTTGCAGTAGGATACTTGTCTGCGCTAAAAAAATCGTCACTTTTTAGATGATCTTCCAGTTTCTTTTTCCACTTACCTTCTAAGTCGGTAACATCTACGCTATTTATATCGATAACGAATTCTCCTGACTTAATTTTGCCATCATCCATTTTAAGATTGGCCGATTTTAGATCTATGGTGCCCACATGTTCACCGCTTACTTTTGTGCCCTTCCAGTTAAAACTCGATTTTTTAAGGTCCACTTCAGCCGCCATGGCGCTAAAACCAAATAGCATGGTAATTAAAAGACTTTTCATATGTATTCTCCTTGTTGTTGTTCTCATTTAGTATGCGATTTTTTTAATTATTGCAGAAGGGGACAAAAATAAGATATATTGTTTCATATACGGAACAATCTATGCGCTTGAACTTACTGAAAACCTTTATCAAAGTGGCGGATCTCGGATCTTTGACCAAGGCAGCCCAACAATTGCACCAACCTAAGTCTCGGGTGTCCCGCTCCCTTGCGCGCTTGGAGGAGGATTTGGGTTTTACCCTAATGAATCGCACCACACGCTCCCTATCGCTAACGGAGGAAGGACGAAGGCTCTATCAACAAACCCATACACTGTTAAATGACTTGGAATCTCGCCTGGATAATTTTAGCAAAACAGAGGAGGAGCCATCTGGTACACTCTCGATTTCTGCGCCAACGGATTTTGCGCAAAATTTTTTACCAAGCTTGCTATGTCTTTTTTCGGAAAGCTACCCCCACTTACAATACCGAATTCATTTAAGTGATGATTATGTAGATCTTGCCGCCTATGATATCGATGTGGCCTTTCGGGCTGGCAACCTAAAAGACTCCAGTTTAAAGCAGAAAAAAATATCCATTTCGCAGCTCATTTTGGTGGCCTCAAAGGACTATCTTAATATTCGAGGCAGGCCAGATGCAGTAGCAAAATTAAAACAGCATGCGGTTTTTTCCTATTATAACGAGAACACACTGGACCCACTGATGGATATCTACAAACGCTATCAGTTGCAGCCAACACTAAGGAGCAATTCTTTTCCGCTATTAAAAGCCATGGCTTTAGAAGGAAAGGGGATCGCCATATTGCCCGATATTACTTGTCGAAAAGAATTAAGAGAAAAAACTTTAGAGCAAGTTTTACCAACATGGCATGCTAGAAAGGGGCATTTGCAGCTGGTTTATTCAGCACAAAAAAAACTGCCTCCGAAGTTGCGATGCTTTATTGATTTTGTGGCTAAAAATATCGATTCGATTTACTAGAACATGGATCTATGAGGGGCAAAATACATTTTTAAGCCAAATTGTATGAAGGCACTTCCTTCTGTAAAATAATTCAAAATTCTTGTCTTATTTTTTAGACAAAACAGGGTGAAGATCATTCCACGCCAATTAGGAACTGGCACGGAGCTTGCTTTTCTTAGGTTTGCCGTTGTTCTCGGCGACCGTCTCTTGGGGGAGGGGGTTTTTGTCTAATGCAAAGGGATTTTGCTTGTTTATCTAAGGCTTTCTTTTTATTTTTGAGCCATGATAAATTTATTTTTACAAACGATGATACTATTGGCGGCAACCACTCCTATATTTGAAGGCAAAGATGTTGTCTGGGGTTTTGATTTTTTAAATCAAGACGAAATGTTAATTAGTGAGCGGGGCGGAGAGCTTTATTATTACAATATCAAAACCAAAGAAAAAAAATCGTTAAAAGCTCCCAAGGTAAAGGCGCGCAGTCAAGGTGGGCTATTGGATGTGATGATTTATCCAGAGGCAGATACTACATATGTTTATTTGACCTATTCCCAGCCTACCAAGGATGTGGTAACCACAGCTCTTGCTCGCGCCGAGTATAAAAACAAAAGCCTGCAAAATTTAAAAACAATTTTTAGTGCCAAAGTAAAAAGTGATACTCATAAACACTATGGCTCCCGTTTAGTAGTAAAAGATGGTTATTTGTTTATGACCATAGGCGATCGTGGGGAGCGTGATTATGCGCAAGATTTAAGTTTGCATAATGGTAAAATTTTGCGATTGAATTTGGACGGCAGTGTTCCCAAGGACAATCCCTATGTGGGTCAAAAAGGCATACTTCCAGAGATATGGTCTTATGGTCACCGTAATCCGCAAGGCATTGATATAGACCCTCTTAGTAATAGGATTTATTCTGTGGGATTTGGTCCACGCGGCGGGGATGAATTGAATTTCATTGAGCCGAAGAAAAACTATGGTTGGCCGGTAATTACTTATGGCCGAGAATATTGGGGGCCTAAGATTGGTGAAAAGAAAAAAGACGGCATGGAGCAGCCTGTGGTTTATTGGACACCCAGCATTTCTCCGTCGGGCATGGTTTTTTATCGAGGCGATAAGGTGAAGAAGTGGCAAAATCAGCTATTTTTGGCTAACTTGGCATCTGAGCATATACGTCGACTCAAGCTAAAAGACAATAAGGTGGTGGAGCAAGAAGAACTCTTTCAGGACATGGAGGAAAGATTTCGTCATGTACGCAATTCGCCAGATGGGTATTTGTATGCCTCCACGGACAGTGGGAAGATTTTAAGGTTAGAGCCGAAAAAGTAAGTTTTACGATGCCATGTCATTTATAGGGCTAAAATATTTACGGCTTTGTGGGAAAGCATAGTTTTTCCAGTTTAAATTGTTTAAGTTCTGCCGCATCAAGGGGATTTTATGAAAATCACAGTTTTGCTTTTTTTTCTTATGGCTAGTAACACTTATGCAGGCGATAGCCTGTCTTTGGCGCTTCGACATTTGCAAAAACATGGGCTTAGTACAAAAAATGTATACCTTGAGCAGCAAACCGCCAGCAGTGATTTGTATCTCTCTGAGTATACTCTTGATAGAAATGGGCACCCCTGTCATACGGCGGTGGTGGTGAATCGCAAAAGCAAAAAAATCATAAATGCCAATCAAGATCCAGATTTAAGTTTTTATTACCCCTATACGGATATTTTTCCGGACCCAGGCAGACTCTTGGTACATATTTGTGCCGACTAAAAATATGTTTTAAATCATAGATTTTCCCTCCAAGATCTAGTTATCATATAAGCATGGAAAACATATTGTATCCCCTTGTGGGCGGCGTAATCATAGGTTTGGCAGCTACCTTTATGATGATGAGTATTGGCAAGATAGCTGGCATTAGTGGTATCGTTGCAGGGCTTTTGGAAAAACCCAATCCTGCTACTAAATGGCGCTTTGCCTTTGTACTTGGTTTGCTCAGCGGCGGCGGCTTGCTCTTTTGGTTGTCCCCTCAATTGTTTCAATATGAATTTTCTTTTACTTATTTTGAAGCCATTGTCGGAGGTTTACTAGTTGGTTTTGGCACGCGCTTAGGTAGCGGTTGTACCAGCGGGCATGGTGTTTGTGGACTTCCGCGTTTGTCAGCTCGCTCATTTGTGGCGACACTTACCTTTATGGGCGTTGCCATTTTGACTGTTTTTATTCGGGGGCTTTTATGAATTGGCTAGCATCTTTTATTGCAGGTTTTATATTTGCATTGGGGCTGGTAATTTCGGGCATGACCAACCCAGATAAGGTTATCGGCTTTTTGGATTTGTTTGGAGATTGGGATTATGCTCTAGCTTTTGTAATGGCAGGGGCAGTCTTATTTAACTTGCTAACTTTTCATTGGCTAAAAAGGCGACAAAGCCCACTTTTTTCTGACACTTTTCATTGGCCGACCAAAAAAGATATTGATAAGCGTTTGGTGATAGGAGCTAGTTTTTTTGGTTTAGGCTGGGGGCTTTTGGGGATATGTCCGGGACCAGGTTTGGTAAATCTGGTGACCATGAATGCGAAATTGCTGGTCTTTGTGGCTGCAATGTTGGCAGGAATGTTGGCTTTTAAAATCTTTGATAAGATGAAGACCTAGGAAGGTAAATCTTGGATGCTATGCAGTTTAAAAGCTTTCTAATTTATTGTTTGGCTATGAACTATGCCATCTTGCTATTATGGGGATTCATGGTCATGCTCGCTCCCGATTGGATTTACAATATTCATAACAAGTTATTTCCCATAAAAAGAGACATATTTGTCATTCTACATTATTGCGGAATTGGCCTATACAAAATTTTGATCTTTATTTTTATACTCATTCCCCTGATCGCCCTTCATTTTATCTAGACGTGTAATTCTTATCCGATTGATCTCAAAAGAAAACAAAATATAAGGCTTGTAGAGGCAGCTTTCATGAAGCTAGAAAGTTCTGCTTTTTTGTTCTAAGCTATTCTAATGAAGGAAATTAAAAAGATCGCATCCGGCGCGTTTGCAAGAAATTTGCGTTTAGCAAAGCTTGCCTATGGCAGTGGTGTGAAGCTTTGGTCTGCTAGTAAAGAAGAGGGCTTAAAATCCATTTTAGATTCCGTTGTTGGTGGCCAAGCCCACAAATTGGTAAATGAACTTGGCCTTATGAAGGGTTCTGTGATGAAGGTGGGGCAAATGCTCTCGCTTTATTCAGAAGCTTTTCTGTCAAAAGAATTGCAGGCTGTTCTGCGGCAACTAGAAAACCAAAGTTTTTATTTATCATGGGAGGAGATTCAAAAGAATTTGCCCTCCGAATTTCTAGAAAAACTCGACTTTGAATCCAAGCCCATTGCAGCCGCTTCCTTGGGTCAGGTGCACAAAGCCAAGATTAAAGCCACAGGCGAAGTGGTGGCAGTAAAAATACAATACCGCGGCGTACGCAAGGCGATTGATTCGGATATAAACACCTTAAGGTTATTTTTGAATATTTTGGATTTGCTTCCTAAAGATCAGGATTTTTCCAATATCTTTGAAGAAGTAAAGATGATGCTCTTGCAAGAAACCGATTATTTGCATGAAGCTAAATACCAAAAAGCCTTTCGTAATAAGGTAGAACAGGTATCGGAAAATATATATGTTCCGCGAGTATACGACGAATTTACCAATGAACAAGTATTCACCAGTGAATTTATAGATGGCATCAACCCTAGGGACTGGGTGGATACATCGCCGTCGCAGGAATTGGTAGATCAATTGGGTAAAGATTATTTTGAGATATTTTTTAAAGAAATATTTTCTTGGTCTATGGTGCAGAGTGATCCTCATCCAGGTAATTATTTGATCCAAAAATTACCAGACGGAAAAACCAGGTGGGTTCTTCTGGATTTTGGTGCCACCAAAGAAGTAAGCGAAAAACTACAAGATACATACAAGGCCTTTATCAAGTCCGCCATTTACCAGGACCGGGATTTGTTTGTCCAGACTCTTGAATCAGCTGGCTTTGTCCAAAGCATAAGTGAAGATACCTATCCGTTGTTGTGGGATTATCTGGCTTGTCTTGGAGAGCCTTTTCAAAGCGGACAATATGATTGGAAGACTTCCGATTCTGCAGACAGAATACTAAAAATTCTCCCAAAAATGATTCGTAAATTATCTAGCAAAAAGCCGCCGGGTGAAACCGTGTTTATCGACCGCAAGATAGGTGGGCTTTATTTTATGCTAAAGCTAATAGGTGCAAATTTTGATCCAACAGCAATTAGTAAGAAGTACTGCTAGTTATAGTTTTAGCTGCTTTTTTGTATTGGTAAGAATCTCTGCTTTTAGCGCTTGTATACTAGCTTGTTTCAAGTAGCGCCTGCGCATGGTGAGGTTTACGCTACGAAATGGTATCGGTTTGTTAAAGGTTCTTAATAGCTTTTTTTCTTTCGCAGGTAAACGGATGGCACTAAGCTCAGGCAATAGAGTATAACCAAAGTTCTCTTGTACCAAATATCGAAGTGACTCTAGGTTGCCGATTTTTATGTCTAGGCCTAGGGGGCGGTTCGCCTCCAAACGACGTAGATGGCATAGCTTTATGATTTCATCACGTAGGCAATGTCCTTCTTCCAATAACCACATTTGGTCGGCTTCTAAATCATCAATATGAATTCGCGTTCGTTTGGCCAAAGGGTGCTTTTCATTTATGTACAAATACATAGCCTCATCATATAGAGCTTCTTGGTAGTAATTTTGTTTGTTCTCCTCCGTTGCCAAGATCGCCAGATCGATTTGTTCCTTGTCTAAGGCTTGAAGGCAGTTTTCTGTGGTGAGCTCCCAAATGGATAGCTCCACCGCGGGGTATTGACTTCGAAAACTAGCTAAAAAATTAGGTACCAAATAGGGAGCAATGGTGGGGATGATTCCCACCTTTAGTTCTCCGCGAATTTCACCTTTTTGCTCATCCACAATTTCTCTTATTCGTTCTATGTCATATAGCGCTTGTTTGGCTTGCTTTAAAATGCTCTTGCCCACAAGAGTAGGTGCTACAGGGCTCTTGCTTCGGTCAAAAATGGCTACCCCTAAGTCCTCCTCGAGATTTTTGATCATTTTGCTAAGCGTGGGCTGAGTCACAAAGCAAGCTTTCGCCGCCCGATGAAAGTTTTGTTCTTTTTCTACAGCTAAGATGTATTGCAATTGAGTAACGGAAACCATAACCCACCCCATGATAGATATTATCTATCATAATATAGAAATATAATATTTTATCAATCATTAAATATGCCCGATACTATGAACAGTAACGAAACAAGGAGAGACTATGTTTGAAAATAAAGAAGGACAAAAAGTACCACAGGTTACATTTCAGGTGCGAGAAAATGATGAGTGGAAAAAATGGAGTTCCGAGGATCTTTTTAAAGGCAAAAAAGTGATTCTATTTGCGCTTCCCGGAGCCTTCACGCCAACCTGCTCCTCCTCGCATTTACCGAGGTACAATCAGTTGGCCCCGGTATTTAAGCAGAAGGGAATTGATGAAATTATTTGCCTTTCAGTAAATGATACCTTTGTTATGAACGCCTGGGCTGAAGATCAGGAATCTGATAATATCCGCCTGCTTCCAGATGGCAATGGAGAGTTTTCAGAGAAAATGGGGCTTTTGGTGGACAAAAACGATTTGGGTTTTGGCAAGCGTTCATGGCGCTACTCTATGTATGTAGAAGATGGCGTTATTAAAAAGATGTTCATTGAGCCGCTTAAAGATGGTGACCCCTTTGAGGTTTCCGATGCCGACACCATGTTGGAGTACCTTGATCCGAAGGCAAAAAAGCCCGAAGCGGTGTCCATCATTACCAAACCAGGTTGTCCGCATTGTAAAAAAGCGAAGGAGCTATTGGATTCTAAGGGCATTGCCTTTGAAGAGATCATTTTGGGCACAGATGCCACAAGTGTAAGTTTATCAGCCATTACGGGCCGCAATACTGTGCCGCAAGTTTTTATTGCAGGGAAACATATTGGCGGAGCCGAAGATTTAGAAAAGCACCTTAACTAAATAAACGAAAGCGCGTATGCTATACGGGCGTACGCGCTAGCTTATAAGGAGTGGATTCATGCGAGAAGTAGATGTTGCAATCATTGGCGCTGGATCGGCAGGCCTAACGGCTCGACGAGAAGTAGAAAAGCATACAAAAAATTATGTGGTCATTGACGATGGAATTTTGGGTACAACATGCGCGCGCGTTGGCTGTATGCCTTCAAAGGTTTTGATTCAAGTAGCCAACGATTTTCATCGTCGACACAAATTTGCAGAGCAAGGCATTCAAGGAGCAGAGAACTTAAGTATCGATCGTAAAGCAGTTATGCAACATGTTCGTAAACTCAGAGATCGTTTTGTTCGAGGTGTAACCTCGGGTATGGAGTCGTGGACAAAGGAGCACTTAATAGCCAAGCGAGCACGCTTTTTGGATGCCAATACCCTGGATTTAGGTGATGAAAAAATTAAGGCAAAAAACATTATCATTGCTACCGGTTCCCAACCAATTATTCCCAAGGCATGGCAGCCGTATCAAAAATATTTTATAGATACGGATCATTTTTTTGAAATGCAGGAGCTTCCAAGTAAAATAGCGGTGATAGGATTGGGAGTTATAGGCATAGAGCTGGGGCAAGCCTTGCATCGTATCGGGGTTGAGGTGGTAGGCTTTACCTTGGATAAGGCCATTGGCGGATTGAGTGACCCGGAAATACAAGACTACGTAGCTCACAGTATGGAAGAGGAGTTTCCTATTCATTATGGGCCAAGTGAAATTGTTGGGGAAGAAAACGGCAAGCTTTTGGTAAAATCTGGAGACTATATTGAGCAGGTAGATGCCGCCTTTCTGACAATGGGCAGAAGCCCCTCACTACAAAATTTAAATTTAGCGGCCACCGGGGTAAAACTAAATGATCGGGGCATGCCAGATATTGATAAGAATACTTTTGTTATTCCCGGCACTAGAATTTTCGTGGCAGGAGATAGTAATGGTGACAGGCCCTTGCTACATGAGGCTGCCGATGAAGGAAGAATTGTAGGCTACAATGCGGTAAGAGAGGAGTTGCAATGCTTTCGTCGTCGAGAGTTTTTGGCTATCACCTTTTCTGATCCCAATATTGCGATAATTGGAGAGTCCTACAAACAACTTCAAGAAAAAAATGTGGACTTTATAAGTGGTAAAGTATCATTTGAGGGACAAGGCCGCGCCATTGTGAAGTTAAAGGAAAAGGGACTATTGCATTTGTACGTAGACAAAAAAAGCGGTGAGCTATTGGGAGCTGAACTGTTTGCCCCAGACGGGGAGCATATGGCGCATTTGCTTGCTTGGGCCATGAACTTAAAGCTCAATGTACATGAGCTGCTTTCACTGCCGTATTATCATCCTGTGGTTGAGGAAGGCCTTAGAACGGCAATTCGTGATGCTGCCAAAAAAGTGGATAAGGAGCACTCGCCCTTGGAAATTCTAAGGTGCAACGATCCTCCTGTAGGAAAATAAGAATATGAAAAAAATTGAATTCATTCCTTATCAGCAAACCATTCCGTTAAGACATCAAATCTTACGACCTCACCAGAGTATAGATGAATGCATTTATCCAGGTGATAAAGATCCATCTAGTGTGCATCTTGGTGCTTATTCTGCTAAGGACTTGGTTGGTATCGTATCTCTGTATAGGGAAGACAAATTGGCATGTGGCTGGCGACTACGTGGTATGGCAACAGCTGAAAGTGTTCGAGGTCAAGGCTACGGAAAGGATTTGGTAGAAGCGTGCATAGACTTTGTTAGCAAAGAGGAGGTAAGAGGAATTTGGTGCAATGCGCGCACACCCGCTTGCGCCTTTTATGAAAAACTAGGTTTTAGCAAACACGGAGCTGAGTTTGAAATTCAAGGAATCGGCCCGCATTATATCATGACTTATAGAGAATAAGCGCTTAGCTACCAAATAGACCACGGCATTGCTTTGGCGATTGCCAGCGGCTTTCATATATTCCTTTTAAAAAACTGATAAAGTTATCTCGATAGCCCGAAACCACTTTGGGTTGATCGTGATGCACAAACATCTTTCCAGTTCGAAACTTAGGGATCTTAGGGTCCACCAACTTAGAATTCGTTTTATTAGGATTGCCGTGTCGAGCATAACGATAAACATAGCGGCGCATACGGCGAGAAAACTGGTGCTCATTGTAAATATGTTTGGCTATACGAAAAAGAGCATTGACGGGTAATAGAATATCATATGGTTTCCACTCAAATGTAAGCGGCATCAAAAAATGATGGCGGTTAAAAATATAAAATAGTTCGAGGGCGTGACCAGCTTCAAACATCCCCGCTTTTTTGTCGTAAAGACTTAGGTAAGTGCTGCCAGGTTTATGCAATTCCATATATTCTGCCATCATTCTAGCTGGCGCATGAAACATGAGATCCCCGAGAATATGTTTCAGGGATTGTTTGTTCTTAGGGTAATTGTGCTTCTCATAATATTTTGTAATCTTTTCGGTTAATAGAGGGTCTCTCACAAAACGTTCTAAGTAATCATGAAATTCTTCAGGGCTCATTTCCTTGGGCACATCTGTCATAAATGCATGGGACAAGAGCTCCATTTCTCCGCTATTGGTATTGATAAATGCATCAACATTACGATTGTGTTCGCCGCGCTGGATACTTTCTAGTACACCATGTTTTAAAACATGGCCATCAATGGTGGGGCCATAGGTGAGCATGACCTCAGGTTTGGGACCATCTACTTTCAAAGGAAATTGCCGTACAAATTCTTCAGCAGGAATCTCACGCAAACGTTGAAGACTTTTACTGGAAGCTCTTACCTTTAGTTTTTTTCGTATGTAGTCGGCTTGTTTGTAGCGTTCTTCTAAAGGCTCTTCTAGATCTGGTCCACTCAAAATCATGGCTCGTTGAAATAGATTTTTTGTAAGCTTACTTGCTACCATAACTCGTGCCGTTGCGCCGCCGGCCGACTCACCTTTGATGGTGATGTTGTTGGGGTTCCCGCCAAAGGCGGCAATATTTTTCTTTACCCATTCGAGAGCTTTAATTGTATCGAGGATGCCATAGTTACCGGTTGTGCCACTTTCTTTTAATAAATCGGGATGCGAGAAAAATCCCATGGCCCCAAGGCGATAGTTGTGGGAAACAAAGATGGCTTTTCCTTCATTTACTAGGCGGGTAGGATTATAAAGATCCATGCTACCAATTTTTTGATTTCCAGATCCAAAAACGTAGGCGCCGCCATGAATCCAAAATATCACGGGTAATTGTTTGCTGTGATCTCGGTTTTTGGGAACGTATACATTTAGATACAAACAGTCTTCGGAGCCAATAATTCTACCCGTATCCATACCGTTAGCACCGGGCAGTCGCTGCAAGCTTTCACTGCCGTAGGTATCGGCCTTATAAATTTCTGTAAAAGGCTCGGGGTCTTGTGGCGGCCGCCAACGTAAATCTCCAATAGGTGCTTTGGCATAGGGTATTCCAAGGTAAACGGTATGGGAGCCTTTATCCACCCCTTCGATTCCTCCCTGTAGGGTTTCCACCACTGGTAGGGCCAGAGCTTTGGCGCCAATGAAAAAAATAAGCCAAATTATGTGCATGAAGATTCCCCTTTGTGAGACCAATATAATTTTAAATGATGGATAAGTGTTAGCCTTAAAAGGGGGATTACAAAGATTCCAGGGGGCTTAAAAAAAATACCTAAATGGCCTTTATTTTAGCTCTCAGCTTGGATCTAACACGCTAAGCCTTTGCCAAGGAGCTCATAATTGCTAGTATTTCAGCATCTCAGGGGGGATAAAGATGAAATGGATCATTTGTTTTTTGTTAGCTTTTTCAGGTTCGCTAGCAGCCGACACTCTTGCCTATGCTCCGCCAGATTTTGAGAAAGATGGCAAGACTTACCGCTTTGTTGATTTTGAAAAGGCCTACTACAGTTTGGATGTGAATTACTCTGGGCGTAGTGTGCTAGTAAATTCACAGGTGCATTTTACCTTAGCCAAAGATGGTTATGTGATCTTCGATTCTGTTCCCAACTTATTTGATGTTTATCTCAACGGTAAGCAAGTAGAAATTGGGGACCTTTATTTGCCAGAGACCTATTCGCCGGCGCGCTATATCCAACAAAAACTCAAGGCCGGAAGCTATGTGATGATTAGCAAAAATTATATTAACGACTACGTAACCTACGAAGATCGCCGTGTGCGTATGGCCTTTTGGATGTCGGATTTGCGAGATCGAAATTTCTTAGAGCAATATATGCCTTCGAATTTTGACTACGATCAATATCAAATGGACTTTCATGTTTCGATTCAAGAAACCGATCGCCCGCATGTTCTGATGCACAATTGTGCTGCGATAGAAGAAACAAAGTTTTCCATGCAACTGGAGTGCCCTAGCCATTACAATTCCTCTTCATTATTTTTCCATCTCTTTGAGGAAGGACGGTTTGTGGAAAAATTGGGCTCCTATCCATCCATCGATGGAAGAAGCATTCCCTATCGAGTCTATGGAGAAACAGCGGATCGGCTTTTTCCTAGAATTGATGGCTTATTGAAAGAGTTAGAGGGCGACTACGGTGCTTGGCCCTATGACAGTTTATTGGTTTATGCCAATACCTCCAGTGGTGGAATGGAGTATGCGGCCGCAACATCTACGGGGGCAAGGGCTCTAGGACATGAACTTCACCATGCTTACTTTGCTAGATCTGCACATCCTGCTGGGGGCAATGCCGGCTGGGTAGATGAGGCATTAGCTTCATGGCGAGATGGTGGGTACAAAGTAAAAACCTCTTTGGGACCATGGCATGAAACCGAGATGGCTTCTCATTCTCCTTATACTCGAGTTACGGATATGAAGGCCTATACGCAAGGGGCACAAATTATCGCTCATATCGATTATTTGGTTCAAGACGTGGGAGGCTTGAAAGATTTTTTAAAACACTTCCATGCTATTAGTGCTTACTTGCCTTTTGATACCGAGTCCTTCAAATTGGCGCTGGAGCAGTATTATGAAATGGATTTTGCCCAGCTGTTTGATACCTATGTATATGGCAAAAGAATTTTAGAGAGCGAGCCTAACTTGCAGCCGATGCATTTGCCTGAGCAAAAAGGCATGCATGATTTTACAGAAGAAGAATTGTACGAAATTCTTTAAGCTCAAAGGGCCGTATTCAGCGGCCCTTTTATTTTTCGATATCTTTAAGGCAGTGAGCAATTTGCTTTACTAGAGAGTCTGCGCTTAAACTGGCCTGACTTTTGTCTTTCGACCACTGAGTGGCTAGATAACCATGGAAATCAACTCCAGCAAGAATTTGCTCGTAAAAGTTCTGCGGCTTTTGTGCTAATAATGCCACTAGGATTCCAGCCAGTACATCTCCGCTACCAGCAGTGGCCAGCCCTGGATTGCCTGTGGAGATTTTATCTAGTTGATTGTGACTATAAAAATAATTGGTAGCTCCCTTCAACAAGACAGAGCAATTCCACTTTGTTGCCGTATCCTTTGCAAATTGATCTGGCGACTTTTTTACTTTCGAACTATCGCAATGCCAAAGCCGGGCCATTTCTCCCTCATGGGGAGTCAGCAGACAGTTTTCGTGTAAGCTTAGCGAGTTTTTCGATAAAAAGTCCAAAGCGCCTGCATCGAGAATCAATGGTTTGTTTTGCGCCACTAACTTTCCTATGTATTCCGCTGCAATTTCTTCTGCAGGTATGCCAGGTCCAATTAAAAACGCACTACAATCTTGCAAATTTGCTAATCCACCTTTGATGGCATCTGGGCAGGCAGAAAAGTAATCCGGTACGGGACTAAAGCTGTCGTGATATACATAACCCACTCCCATAGCATAGGCAGCACGAGTTGCTAGAATGGCAGCGCCTGGCATATTGCTGCTACCTGCAACAATAAGGGCACGTCCAAAATGGCTTTTGTTGCTGTCACTTGTTCTTGCTATAAAATTATTCTGTGTGATTCGCATGCTCTTCTATGGGCTTAGGTTTTCTGTCGTCGGTAACGGATACAAAAGTGAATGTGCCTTCGGTAACTTTTGTTCGACCTTTTTCGTATTGCCGAGAAGCCCAGGCCTCGATATGCACCTTAATGGAAGTGCGCCCCGTACCAAGAATTTTTGTATAGCAACATAGGGTATCACCAACAAAGACTGGCTTGTGAAAACTCATAGAATCGACTGCAACGGTAACCGTGCGGCCTTGAGTGATTTTTTTTGCTGCCAGTGAGCCCGCGATATCCATTTGTGACATTACCCAGCCGCCAAAAATATCTCCAGCAGGATTGGTGTCTGCTGGCATGGCCAGTGTACGAATGGTCAATTCACCTTGAGGTTGCAAATTTTCGTCCATATTTTACCTCCTAGCTGCAATTTACTGGCACTTTTACTAAAATGAAGCATAATCATAGTATGCTATGGCGAAAAGTCACTCCCTATTTGTTGCTTGCTGTCTGCACATTAATAGCTTTGTATGCACTATATCCAGCATCTTCGACCACGTTAAACGAAGTGCATGATTCGCCCTCTAAAAGCTTAAGTACGGAGGAGATTTATCCCCATGTCATTGAAAAAAATTCTTCTCTCTATGTAGCCCTAAGAAAATTAAATGTGGATTCCTTAAGTATTCAAAAATTGGTAAAGGCCGCCAAGCCTGAAAACAATTTGGCCCGCTTGATGCCGGGCACGCGTTTTCGTTTGGTCTTCGAAGAAGAGCCCGTAACTTCCTATGTGGATTCGCAAGAGGTGAGGGAAGAAAAGGCGAAAAGCCCTGTGCTTAAGGAAATGCACATATTAACGAGTACCACAGATGTTTTAAAGATATATCGGCTACAAGATCAGTGGTTTACGGAAAGCTACCAGGAGCCGGTAGAAATTGAACCCGTTACTTTTAGTGGAATTGTGCAGACCTCTTTATGGGAATCAGCAGATGCGGCCAATATGAATCCAGAATTAATTGGACAGCTTTCCGAAATTTTTGCCTGGCAAATTGATTTTGCCAGAGAAGTCAGGAGAAACGATCGTTGGCGTATTATGGTAGAAAAGAAAATGGTGCGCGGAGAAACCGTTGGCTGGGGCGACATTCGCGTTGCCGAATATGAGAATGAGGGTCGCTCCTATAAGGCCATACTCTTTGAAAAAGAAGGGGAGTTAAAAGGTTATTTTAGTCCGGAAGGCAAAAGTTTAAGGAAAATGTTTTTAAAAAGTCCCATTAAATTTGCGCGCATTAGTTCGCGTTTTCAAAGACGTCGTTTTCATCCCATTCTAAAAGTAAATCGCCCGCATTTAGGTGTGGACTATGCAGCTCCCATAGGAACTCCGGTTCGTGCGGTGGGGGCAGGGCGTGTGACCTATGCTGGTTGGCGCGGCGGCGGTGGAAAAACCATTAAAATTCGACATAATTCTGTTTACAAAACAGCCTACAAACATCTGAACGGTTATGCCAAGGGCATTCGCCGTGGCAAGCGGGTAGAGCAGGGGCAAATCATTGGCTATGTTGGCACAACTGGCTTGTCTACTGGGCCGCATTTGCACTTTGAGTTTTTCAAACACGGAAAATTTGTCGATCCACTTCGGCAAGAATTCCCTTCGGCAGATCCCATCCCTAAAAAATTTATGGCAGAGTTTCAGGCTCATAGCAATGAGGTGCTACAAGCCTTACCCGATTGGCAACCTGTAAGCGAGCTATCAGCGAACTTCTAAGCGAAGATCTTCATAATCATAGTAGCCGCGCAACATGATATGATAATCTCCTGCAGATTGAAATTTGCAAACCTCTTCATTGCCCCAGCGATAGGGACGGCAATCGTAATCTGAGCTTGTGGCTTTTTTTCCAGCCCTCACATAAAGATCGGCATCGCCACTGCCTCCGGATATGCGAATTTCAAAAGCCTCATCTTTTTCCACTCTTAAGATTAAGTGGTATTCCTCGGATTGTTTCCCAGAGAGCCCGTCGATTTGCTCTCCCACTTTTAGATCGGGACTTATCTCCTCTGGAATTCGAATGAATTCTGTATTTAGCAAGGCATTCGGGCTTTGCTCCTTAGCATCTTCTATTTGTCCCAATAGTGCGTTGTCGACAATGGCATCGCGAACTTGCTGTGGGCTTGCCTCAGGAAATGCCGATAAGATGAGTGCAGCAACACCGGCCACATGGGGTGCGGCCATGGAGGTGCCGCTTATGATTTTGGTTTTACTGTTACTAGTATGCCAGGTAGATCGGATAGAACTACCTGGGGCAAATACATCTAGACATGGTCCGTAGTTGGAAAAGGAGGAGCGTCGGTCATTACGACTTACGCTACCTACGGTAATGGCTGACGGAACTCGAGCCGGCGAAGAACTACAAGCATTGCGATTCGAGTTGCCAGCCGCCACCACATAGGTAATGCCTTCGGCAATGGAGCGCTCCATTGCTTGATCCAAAGCTTTAGATTTTGGTCCACCCAAACTAAGATTGGCAACCGCCGGCTTTTTGTGGTTTTTACTAATCCATTCGATTGCGCGAATGACATCGGATGTAGTTCCCCGTCCACTACATCCCAAGACCCGTAGTGCTATTAGATTGGCGTTTTTTGCAACACCATAGGTGCGAGAGGCAATGCTTCCCGCGACATGTGTTCCATGCCCATTGCAATCTTCTGCTTCCTCATTTTCGCTAACAAAGTCATAACCATAGCTTGCTCTGCCTTCAAATTCTCTATGGGCAATATGAATTCCTGTATCAATCACATAGGCATTCACGTTTTTTCCAGCCACATCATAGCGATACTTATTGTCCAATTGTTTGCTGCTCTGATCGATTCTGTCTAAATTCCAAGGGGCATCCTCTTGAACGGCATCAATGCTAACAATATGGTCTTTCTCAATATAGGCAATACGAGAATCGTTTTGAAGTTGCTTTACTTGCTCTTCATTGAGTTGGTATAGGCCGCCTTGCATGACCTGCGAGAATATTTGTTTTTCTTTTACCTGGTGGTCTTTAGATAGATGGGCCAGACTCTCCTTGGTGGCCTGCAATTTGATAAGTGGACTTGCCGACTGTATGGATAGATCTTCTTTTAAGACCACAATATAGTCTTGTGGACTGCTGTTTTTTTCAGCGCAAGCCGCAACCATCCATATGCATGCGAATATGATACTTTTTCTAAGCAAATTACCCCCCTCGTCCTTTGGTTCCCCAAAGTGTACTTAGTATAGGATACTTTTGGGGCCAGAATGGTTAAGAGGTCTAGGAGAACTAGACTTTCTGCTTGTTCGAACTTCGGACCTAAATTTTATTATGCACAATGACCCAGCTTGTGCTTTTTATTCTTTCTTAACAAAATATAGTATGCCTGAGCTATTGTGGGGAGAAATCCAAGAGTTTTTAGTCAGTTGGCAGTTCATTTTGCTAAGCGGCTGTGTCTCTATTTTTGTCTTTGGTATCACCTCCATGCGGATCTTTATGATTATGGGACTGGGAGCACTGGCAACGGCGCCGATGACCACCATCTCGAATTACTGGTTAAGTTTGATTTGTTTTTTTATCGTGAATTCTTTTTTATTTTATATTTTTTTAGTGAAAGTCTTGAAATTTTCTTTAGGCAAAGCCTCAAAAACTACGGAAAAAGCATAATCCATTTGTGAGCCATCATTTTGCTTGTTAAGCTTGCTCTGATGTTCAAGCAAATTAAAGATTCTATTTTAGATGCCAGTGTTTATTTTTCTTTTGATGCTAGTGGTTTTCGTCGCCATCAAAAGGACTTCCAATACTCATTAGAAGAACTCACCTTTTCAGGCCCAGTTTTAATTACGGGAGGCACTTCGGGGATTGGCAAATCCATGGTCGAATTCCTACTAACCAAAAATGTGCCGGTAATTGCTACAGGTAGAAATTTAGACAAAGCTAAGGATTTAAAAGAGCGAGGCGCAGACCTTAAAGTATTGGATATGGCAGACTGGGACCGTATGGATGCGTTTGTGGAGGATTGCCGCCAACTGCATGCCGTGGTTTGTAATGCGGGCGGCATGCCAGAAAAATTTAATACGAACGACTATGGTGTCGAGTTGCAAATGGCATCGCAGCTTTATGGTCACTATTTTTTATTAAGACGTTTGATAGAAGCAGGGAAGTTGGTGAAGGGTGGCCGTATTGTTTGGGTTAGCTCTGGCGGTATGTATTTGAACAAGCTGCACTTAGACAATATAGAAAGTAACGCAGAATATGACAAAGTATCTACCTATGCCAATGTGAAGCGAGCGCAAGTGGTTTTAAATCAAGAGCTGAAAACAAACTCGATATTTAGTGATTACCATGTGAATGCTATGCATCCTGGTTGGGTGGCAACACCTGGTGTGAGTGAGTCCATACCAAAATTTGAAGAAATGACTCGCAATCGTCTACGCCAGCCAATTGAGGGGGGCGATACCATTTTATGGCTGATTTCCCAACAAGGTCCAGATTCTAGCGGTGGTTTCTACTTTGATCGTAAAGAAGTAAGCCCCTATGCCTTTTGGTGGACCAGAGAAAAACCAGAGGTAAGAGAAAAGCTGCTACATGATTTAGTGGAACGCTATGAATACGCCTTTAAAAGCTAGCGGTAATGAAGAGCAGTATACAAAAATAAACCACCAAAATAAAATAATGCAGTGGCCAGTTTTTACGATAGTGAAAACCTTGGGTGGTTTTGCGGCTATACACCAAATGCGCAATGTCTTTTTGCTCAGGTAATAGTAAAGAAATCAGCAGTCCTGCAACAACACAAACAAAAAAACCAATGGCATTCCACCACAGCCAAGATATATCAGGTTGATAAATCCATAAATAGATATTGCTTAAAAAACTTATTATAAAACCGCCCAAAGCCCCTTTTTCATTGGCCATTTTAAAAAGTGTTCCGAGTATAAAAACACCGAGTATTGGACCGTTAATTAACGAACCAATTTTATTTATGGTCACAATGATGGAGCTTGAAATATCCCCAACAAAAAAAGAAAAAATAACGCAAACACTACCCCAAAACACAGTCATTAGTTTTGAGTATAGAAGCTCTTGTTTGGGACTAATCTTTTTAAATTTTTTAATTACATCTTCCATAGAGGTGGCAGATATGGAGTTGATGCTAGAGTCTAAAGAAGACATGGCAGCAGCAAAAAGTCCCACCATAAACAAGCCAATCATTCCTGTGGGGAAGTGGCGAACAACAAAAACAGGTACGGCCATATTGTAATCGGGCTCGCCCGTTTGAGGAGATAAAGGTAGCTCGGAAATAAAATTACCAGATTTGACAGCATACGCGCCTATGACAACACCCATGATGCAGTAAGTGAGTACCAGCGGAAAGCGTAGGATACCATTTAAGAAAAGCGACATATTGGTATCATCTATACTGCGGGTGGATAACTCTCTTTGTACCTGTGTTTGGTCACAGCCGTAGTAGGATACATAGAGAAAAAAACCACCGATTAACATTGGCCAAAAAGCAAAATCTTTACCATCACCAAAGCCGGTATGATGTAGGTCAATGGCTTTAGCTCGTTCTTTGGGAAAATATTCAAACAAGTTCTCAAAGCCGCCGATGAAACTAAGACCATAAAATAGGACCATTAAAATACATCCGTAGAGGATGACCATTTGAATCACATCAGAATAGATTACCGCCTTCATACCTCCAATGCTGTCGTAGATAATGGTGATAACACCCAACATAATGACAGCAAAAGTGAAGCTTACGCCAAGGCAGTAGCTAATGACCAGTGAGATGCCATAAACAATGACTCCTGTGGAGAAGGCGCGAAGAACTTGAAAGATTACGGACATGGTAATGCGGGTGGTGACGCCAAAGCGTTCTTCTAGGTAAGCATATACCGAGATCAATTTGAGTTTACGAAAAAAGGGGATCAGCAAGAGCATTATGGCAATCATTGCTAGTGGCAGTGCCAACTCATATTGCAACCATAAAAGCCCGCCGCCAGCAGTGAAGGCCACAAAGGCTGGAGCTCCAAGAATGGAATTGGTGGAGCATTGTGTGGCCATGGTCGAAATGGCAATGGGAAAGGCTCCGGTTTTATTGCCGCCTAAATAGTAGTCTTTTTCTGTTTTTTGACCTCGAGCTAAAAATATGGAAAGACCGATCATACCAATGAGGTAAACAATGATGACAATCCAATCAAATGTAGCCAATCCCACAGAAAGCCCCTATAATGAAAGTTCCATGCAACGACAAAACCTAGATCAGAACGCTCTTTATGAAAAGTTAAGAGGACAAATCCGTAAATTATACGGAGATTCTGAAAATATTATAGAGGTTGTCTTACAGGAGATTGCCGCCACCAAGCAGCAATACCATGATTTTCGCGCAGAATTGAGCGAGAAAAATGTATATCTAATTGCCTATGCAGACCAACTGCAAGATGGCAAAGAATCTTTAAAGTTATTAAAAGATTTTGTAGCAAAGCACTTGAGTGAGGCATTCTCTTGTGTGCATCTCCTTCCCTTTTATCCATCTTCTTCAGATGGAGGTTTTGCCGTAAAAGATTATAGAGAAGTATGTAAAGACTACGGGACATGGCAGGATATTGCTGCATTTAAAGAGGCCGGGGTTTCTGTCATGCTGGATGCCGTTTTTAATCATGCCTCTAGCGAACACGAGTGGTTTAGAAAATGGCGCAGTGGAGATGAGTCCTTTGCCAAATATTTTTATGCCTTTGATCATATTGATGAAGATCTTAAGAAAGATTTAGAAAAAGTAACTAGGCCGCGCGCTCACCCTTTGATGACGAGGTTTGATACGAAAAACGGAGAGCGTTGGGTCTGGACGACCTTTTCTGAGGATCAAGTAGATTTGAATATTTCAGATCCGGAAGTGTTTTTAGAGCTAGTAAAGATCTATCTATTCTACCTTTTGCAAAATACATCGGCTGTGAGAATGGATGCTGTACCCTTTTTGTGGAAAAAACTGGGCACCTCTTGTTCGCATCTACCGGAGACGCATTTATTTTTACAAATTTTTAAGACCATTACAGACTGCATTGATCCCAATATCCAAATGATAGCTGAGGCCAATGTCCCGCAAGAAGAAAATCTCACCTATCTGGGTGAAAATGGGCAGCGAGAGGCCGACTTAATATACAATTTTACTTATCCGCCACTTATTTGCCACGCAATTTTAAACAATGAAACCAAATACTTTAAAAACTGGTTAAAGGATTTGGCTAAACTAGAGCATAAAGGCCGCTTTTTTAATGTTAGTGCCACCCACGACGGTATCGGTGTGAGGTCTTTAGAAGGCGTAGTACCTGCTCTAGATATAGATCACCTCTCTAAAATTGCGGTGATGAAAGGAGGGCATGTCAGTCACAAAACCATGCCCAATGGTTTGCAAGCCTTGTATGAATTAAATATCACTTGGGCTAGCCTTCTGTATCAAAAGCAAGCCACGGAAGAGCAAAACGTTCGTTTGCTTGTAAACTCCCATGCTTTAAGCTGGGCTTTGCCTGGAGTGCCGGCCGTATATTTTCATAATTTATTTGCAACTTTTAATGATCAAGAAACTTTTGAAAAGACCAAACACAGGCGCGATTTGAATCGCAAGCGTTACCATTTTGAAGAATTAGAAAGACATGTCCAAAAAGGACTGCACAAAGAAGTTTTCACATCCATGTTGCATATTTTGCAAGTACGCAGAAGTTTGGCTGCCTTTCACCCACATGCGGACTTAGAGGTTCTCGATTTAGGGCAAGATATTATAGCGTTTCGCCGTTTTCTTGGAGAGAAAAAGGTGAATGTTATTTTTAATAATTCAGCTTGGACGATACCAATAAATTTACATCCCTTAGGTACATTCGATCACATAAAAAATAGGGAGCTAGAGGTAGAATACCAACTAGCTCCCTACGAAATGCTGTGGCTTTCCTAGAAGAGCGACTTACATGAACCCCCGCCATGCTCCAAGAGTTTGGTTCGAAAACCAAGTATTGGGGCATCCGCAGCAATTTTCACATCGCGGACTTGGTCCGCTTTTCTTTGTTCTACTTTTTTCTCCAAATCAATAACCTCATGGTCGGCCGGACGCGGTACATCGGGGCGCAGAATGTGGTTATGCCCAATGGTTTCGGTATTGGCTCTAGATTTGTTGCGCTTCATTCGGACATTGTAATTCACGTCTTCTGGATAAATAATTTTATCCCCATGCTTTTCGTAAAAGGCGTTAAAGTCTTTTTCGGTAAGGGTGCCCTTTTTGGCTAACATTACCGCAAGGGGGGCCAAAACCTGTTTAAAGTTGAGCACTAAAACCTTCTCTGCCAAACGGTCCGCTTCTAAAAGCATTTCATCCACTAGGCGATTGAGTTTTGCCTTGGAAGCATCATCTAGATTGTTAATGTCTTTTTCTGCTACAAAGCGGTTGCCCCACTCCGGCGAAATGCCGAATTCCGTAATGGCTTTTACCGCAATTTTTGTGGCTCTTTGGATGTCATTTTGTTTGCCAGCATCGGCGCGGTTGTATTCGGTAATAATCTCCTGCGCTTTTGCCCCACCAAGTAGAAATGCCATTTCTTTAATGGCCATCTCACGCGTATAACTGGCATGTTCAACTTTTTTCACCTCAGCCATGCCTAGGTAGCGAATAAATTGGTCGGCAAATTGCATGACTCCAGGCTCTATGGTGACTAGTACTTGTTTGTATTTATCACCTAGTAAAACCTTGTTCGTTAGGTGATGACCCACCTCATGATAGGCAGTAGAGATTTTATCTTCTGGCCGGCTGCGAATGACTCTTTCCTCACTGCGCTTCGGCAGCAGTAAGTCTCTTGCCTCTTTTTCGCCCTCGATCTCTACATTGACGACAAATTCTTTTTCAAATTTTTCATTGCTGTTGTCAGGAACGCGCAATACCACCTTGGTATCACTTTCAGCATTTTTGAGCAAAAGCATATGTAGTTTTGTGCCAAAGACATCTTTTACATATTTATCTATTGATGCCCCTTGTTCCCCTACATTAAAGCCATGGCGCTCAATCATTTCCACCATTCGCAAGTAATCTTTCTCACTGGCGAATTCGATCTCCCAACCCGGAGCAGAATCGCGTGCTTTCATATCCGCTAATTTTTTATTTAGCTTCAGCATACTCAACTGTCGTAAGGATTTGAATGTGTGGGGCGCGTAGAAAAATACACGGTTTAAACCAATACGTGCAACAAAAGCCTCGGTGAACGCCTTTTCTAAGGTTTTCCGTTGTACACTGGGGTTGGCCATGGCCATTTCATAAATTTTTTGCCTTGCATCCATTTGCTCGACCATTGGAATATCTTTGGGAATGCCCTCATACCATTCTTGGCCGACATTACCGGGCATGCCAATGATTACATTTTTCATGGAGCGTGCCTTATTGTCTACAAAAGAGGTCACGGTCTCTTCACGTAAAATGTCATAAAGTGCCATTAGCTCGCCGCCAAGCCCCTTGAATGTAAGATTGGCAAACTCCTCAAAATTAAAAATCACATTGCCATTATGCTTGTCGTACTCCTTCATAAAGACGGAAGGCACCGCGCGCCCGTAAGAATCATGATAGCCATAAAAGAGTTTTTTCATGTCATGCGGTCCAGAAATCTGATTAAAATCAATGGTTACGAGTTCTTTTCCAAGGGCGTCGGCAAGTGCCTTCATGGTCTCGGATTTACCCGTAGAAGTTGGACCAAGTAAGAACATGGCCTTTGAAGACTCTTTGGCCTTTTCATGACCGTTGGGTTTTGTTTTGTCAGATTCCACTAGGACCACAGCATCCGCCAGAGCCTCAATGGCTCTGTCAGCACCAAAGACTCGGCGCTTCATTTTTTCTTCTAATTTAAAGAGCTCGTTCAATTCCTTTTTAGAAATTTTCTCTGCCGGTTTCTCAGATAAAGAGGCTGTAATGAATTGTTCAAATGCAGGCGTTCCTCGTTTGTTGCCTTCATGTACGACGAGATTCGAGGTTCGATCGGCATTTCTTTTAACATCTAAAAAGAAATGTTTATCCTTGCCGTCGATATTTACTTTGTTTTCCCGAATCGCATCGTACAGAGGCTTTTCAACAAAAGACTGAATTCGATCATCAAGAGGGCGAGCGTTATCCTCAGCAATAATATTTCTCATCATTGCATCTTTGATCTTTTCATCCCAGGTTAAATATATTTTTCCTAGTTCCCCGCGATTATTGGCCCATTTTTCAGCTACCTCACGCATCTTGATGGTTAGGATTTCTCGCAAACTTTCTGGACTGAGTGGGCGCATAAGTATACGTGATTCTGGGGGAATGCGGTTAACATATTCTTCCGTATAACCACGCTCACCTTCGCCTGCATCCTTTGCGTAAAGCATATTTGCATTGAGCATTGCATCGCCCAGTTTTTGTTTGTCTGGGCCATAGACCTCATGCAGGCGGCTCATTTCTTCGTATGAAAGTGGCGGGCCATTTCTTGAGCCATCCAAATTGCGTGAAGTAACTAGATCGATCCCAATATTACTGGCGGCAATGATTTTACCTGAGAATGTCATGGATGATACACCACCTTGACCTGGGCTATTCACTTTTACGCGGCCCTTTTCGAGAAGTTCTTTTAAGACTAGATTTTTTGCACGCTTGGACCAGTCATGCTCCTCGTTAATGAAAATAACACCCATTTCAGGCGGGTAGTAACCTTCCATGACCATACCTGGTTTCCAATTATGATTGCGTTTAATTGCTCCTTGTGAAATGTAGTATTTCCCACCGGAGAAAAGAACTAGATAGCGAAGAAATGCAGGAATTTCTGATGAGCCTACGTAACCCGTGGCAGAGCCAAGTAAACTCCAAATATCGGCTTCTTTTGCGATTCTTTCGATGCGAAACATATAGTCCACGCCGTATTCAGGGTGGGTTTCGCTATGCATACCTTTTTTACCATGAAGAGCATCTACATAAGCCTCCGCAACGGTATCTTTTCCTGTTCCGGGTTGTCCCATTAGCATTACTATGGAAGGCTTTTCCGCACCATAGCCCTTGATTGCAAGGGAATAGACGTAATCAGCAAAATGTTGTACGGCTTCGGGTTGACCTTTAACATTGCTAGCAATCTTTTCGCTAATTTGTTTCGCCCTCTCCATATCCATCACAAATTCTTTTGGAATTTCATATGGGTCCGTATTTTTTGATTCCTTACCTATGTTTTTTTGGTTGTAAGGGGGTGGTGCCTTCGAATTGCTCATAAACTCTATAGCAGAAGGAACGCGGTTATTATGCTTTTGGATGTTTTTTACTAAATTGGTTAACTTTCGATGCCATTCATTATAATTCGGATTCAAGGATAGATTCATTTCAAAAGTTATTAGAATCTCTCGCAATTCATTGAGTACATCAATTTCGATGGATTGCTCTAAATCAGGAGCATAAACATTTAAATATCTTATAGGTCTTTGCGATAAATGGTTTAAAAGCATACTAATATGGCGATCGCCAAGTATGCGCTCATTTTTGCTTGCATTTTGTCTATAGGTTTCAACCTCTAAAGCAAAACGGTTGTAAGCCTGCATGATAAATTCACCAACATTGTACTTTCCTAGTAGCTGTAGATCTTCTTTCTTGATGATGGACTGTCGATTTTCAATATAGTCATCTAATGAAGGGTTGTACAAATTTTCGTATACGACAAAAGCTTCAGGCGGGATACGGTCCATAGCCGGAAGCTTCATTGTAAACATACTAAAAAAGACAAAGACAATCAGTCCACAGACACTGGAATACTTTTGTTGCATAATAAACCCTGTTTTTGTTGTAGTGGTTAGGAAAGACTGAATCTTAATATTTGATTTGAGAGTCCCCCGCCCCATGTTCCCTATGGACAAGATAATTAGCAATTCTATTAGGATTCTATAAGTGAGAAATCGCACCTTGTAATATATTGCTACTAGATACTGATAGCTAATTGAAAGCATAATGAATCCTTATGAGCCTTGACAAGAAGCCTTTATTTCAGGCATATTTTTGTAGCTTTTATTTTATTGGAACAGGAGATTATTATATGGATTTACCTCTACACCCCATGATGGTGCATTTGCCCTTAGGATTGGTTGTGGTTTTGCCCGTAGTAACTGCAATTTTTTTCATTTTATATCGTATGCAATTTTTGAACAAAGCAAGTTATGTATTGATTTTGGTTTTGCACAGTTTTCTCTTAGGCGGTGCCTATATCGCCGAAGAAACAGGGGAAGAGGATGAGGATCTTGTAGAGCAAGTGGTGGCAGAGCACTACATTGAAGACCATGAAGAAAAGGCTGAGGCATTTGTAGCAGCGGTAACAGTATCCTTTGTTTTGCATCTTGTGTTTTTCTTTCTACCTATGGGAGCTGCTTTTCATGCAGGCTTGGTACTTGCCCTAGTTATGCAGGCGGGACTCATCTACTTTGCCTATGAGGTAGGGCATGCGGGTGCGGTATTGGTTTATGAGCATGGCGCTGCCGAAGCTCATAGGCAGTAATCCGTGTAAAAGTTTTGGTCTATCGTTAGAGGCTTCTGCGGCCTCATGAATGTCAGATATAATAGATAAGGTCTTAGAGCTGGATTGTATCAAAATGATACAGGCATAAAGCTTGCTTCTAATTATGGTGGGCAGGGGGTATTATGCTATTATTGATCCTAGCTATAAGCTTATTAAAAGCAGAAGGGCCAAGTCTTTGTACGAAGGCAAATGCGCTATCTGTTTTGGCGGATAATAATAAGCAACTGATACATACTAAGAAATTGCAAAACCTGATTCAAAATGCAGATACCAAGGAATCAAATTGGTGTCTTGTAGAAAGTGTTTTGAAAAAAAGTGGCAACCAAAACGGTTTGGATGAATGGTTAACTGTGCGAGATATCTTGAATAGTGACCTAGAAGCGGTTACTGCACAAGGTTTGATGCTGGTCGATCATTTAATAGATAATGCTTCCAACGGCAATGAAGTGGATGAGTCAAAGTGGATCTCTTTAATATTAAAGCGAGAAGTTGTTATCGATAACACAGAAAAGTTAAATCTTATTAAAACAGTATTTACCAATGCGGCCGTATCCAATCAAATGGATGATAATAAGCTGTTTCGTATTATTGCCAGTATAGATGAAATTGATAAAGATAAAAAAGATTTCTTACAAGCGGCGATTTATACTTCCCAACGTAAGGGAGTGCAGAGTCGTACAGTGGTTTTATCTTCATTGGAAAATTTAAAAAAGTATGGGCAGGACTTTTTAGATTCAATTGGCTACGATAAAATGAAGCTCTATACCATATTGTTTTTAGGGGAAAGGCAGCATAACCGGGTGAAAGAAGCAGCTATATACAGCGGCCTAGAAGAAGTTGTAATTTTTGAAGAGCAGGAATACCTATGTTTGGCCTCCAAGTTGATTCATTATTTAGATAAAAAAACCAAAGATCAGCCTAGGTATATGGCAAACAATCAGGCGAGTAAAATGCTAACGGACTCTACAAGAAAAAATTGCAAAGGCATTCCCATTTTGAATGAAAATGAAATTGATAAGCACATAGATAAGGAATTAAAATCTGCAAAAGAAGAGTATGAGCGTCATAATCAAAAGCCTCTGCAGAAAATCTCTTTAGCACCATAGACTTTTCTTGTACCATTAGATTATGCAAATCCAGACTCTGTTTTGTCATAATTCATTAAGAAACCTAATCCACATTTTTTATGATGAATCCACAAATGAAGCCATATGTGTAGATCCCTTTGATGCGGATCAAGCTTATGACTTTGTTCAGAAAAACAAGCTACAGCTAAAATACATTATCAATACCCACGAGCATTTTGATCACATACGTGGTAATCAATCATTAAAAGAAAAAACAGGCGCACAAATTTATAGTGTCAATGGTGTGCGAAATATAGATAAAAAAATATTAGATCAACAAGAGCTGATCCTGGGGAATATAAAGATTCAATTTTTTCATACGCCAGGTCACACATTGAATCATATTAGCTTTTTGGCAAATGATGAGAATCTATTTTGTGGGGACATGCTGTTTAATGCAGGGGTAGGGCGCTGCTCCAATGGGGGGGACGTTACGACTATGTATCATACCTTTCAGTCTTTCTTTGCCAAATTGCCGGGATCTACCAAAATATACCCTGGCCATGATTATATTGAAAACAATCTAAACTTTGCGAAACAACGAGAGCCTAGCAATAAGAGTCTTGATCTTATGCTAGGACAAGCAAAAAGTCTGCGCGGTAAGGATCAATTTATTGTTACCAGCATGCAGCAGGAGCGATCCTACAACCCTTTTTTGCGCTTAGATTCCAAGGAAATCCAAGAGCGTTGTCAAAGTATCGACGCAACGCCGGAAGAAACCTTTAAATGCTTACGGCGACTGCGAGATGAATGGTAAAATCTTTTTGGACCATAGCACGAATTGCTTTTTTGTGATGGCCTAGGAGATTGGATGAAACTATTTCTTGCAGCAGTATTACTTTTTGCTTTTGCGCAAACCTTAACCACTGAGGAAAAAGAGTCCATTGTTAGGGGAGATATTTTTCAGGTGGAATACAATTATGGCAATGAATACGTAGAGCTGAAGTTATCTGGCTACAAATTGGCCGATGTTAATTGGAAGGATTTGCGTGTAGAGGCGTACTCTTTAGAAAATCAAATTCAAGAATTTAAAAATATTCAGGCTGGGGTGCCGATTAAGATCAAGCGTTCCTACTTATTGAAGCAGCCAGCAGAACTCCGCTTGCGAATACGCTATCAAGATAAAATGGACGAATTAAAGATACCTTTGGATGATTCGTTTTAGTCTATAGGAGCGGCTTGCTCTAGCAAAGTCATCGCATCCTCATTGGGTATATAAACCCCTGGGTAAACAGGCAAACCTAAATCTGTAAACTGATCGTAGGCCTTTTTCATATGCTCATTTGGCCCACCCTTTTTTATATCCATCTCATCATTTTCTGGCATCATACTTAGAAAGTACTCGAAATCCTCAAATTGTTGCTTGCCTCGCAAAGACAATACCCATGCTAAGGTCGCCGAGCTAAAAGGGTCGGTAAGGGCGCCGCGGCCACGAAAGGTTTGGTTAATAAAATAGTAGTAATCATTAAGCGCTATTTCTTCTTTTAAATAGGTCGTGTCTTCACAGATCAAAATCCCATTTTTATTTATATTCCACGGATTGTTCCTATAGCCAAAGAAGCCGCGGTTACTTAAAGACATAATTTCTGTTAAAGAACCATTCTTCATATGAATAGCGGCACAGCGTTGAAAGCTTTTGGTATAGAATAAAAGTTTCTGTTCTTCTACAGTTAAAAAATTCACATTATTGGTATGCACCTCTACTCCGCGCGAGCGTTCTGCATGGTACATATTGTATATAGCTCCACCAGCACCAATGGAGATCACAGGTATGGATGGGGAAGCTCCACTTCGAATTTCATACCCTTTGATTTCGGAGTTTGCACGCACAGCATGGAAGGAGGAGCCAATATTGTATAAAGTCTCTTTACTATCCATGGTAATTACTTTTTTAGATGGACTTAGGTTCATTAGTAGTGGGCGAATTTGAAAGTTTTGCTCAATTTTATGTGTATCAATTAAAAAACGACTCATGCTATTGGTTGCTTTTTGTGACATAAAATTGCGGTTTGCATCTTTGCAATTGTCATTTAGTAGGTCCAAATATTTGTCACTTGGCTCAGGATTGAATGAGTCGTCATATAAATATTCTGACCAAATATCACATAACAAATCATTTTCTTTTAAGCTTAGCTTTTGCTGTTTATAGGTTTTAGCTAATATCGTTTTAAGATCTTCAATTTGTCTGGCATTCAGCTTTTCATTGTTTTGGTGGACAGCTACATACATTAAGTTGTTAGTGTCGGCATATAGTTTAGGATCATCGCTTTTACGCACTTCTTGATTTAAGTTGTCACGTAAAGTTTTTGACATTTTAACATATTCCGCTGGTTTTAAGTTTAAATAACTATGATAGTATGTTGGGATTCTAGATTTTAGCTCGCTAAGTTCGTGGGGACGCTTGATAATGCCATCGATACTAGTGTTGGTACCTAGATCTCTTAGTATAACATTAAAAGCAAAGCGTGCCGGCGGAATTCTTTGCATCTCTTCTGAATTATGACTTTTCTCTTTGGATCTTACAGGCTTAATGTCAATAATTAAAAGGCTGCGGCTAAGTTTGATGGCGGGGTTGCGAAGCTCAATCTTCTTTATATAATCAATAACACCGTCATAGGACTTGGCTCTAATAGTATCAGAGTCAATATATACACTTTTTTCTTCTCCATTATAATGCCCAAAGGACATATGTTTTCCGTGCGCACTTAAAAAAGTGGTTGTGATTTCAAACTCAGAATCCTTTACGTTTAGATAAGCAGATTGTCCGCCTGAACGAGGATTGGGCAACTTGTACTTCAGGTTAAACTCCACTCTGTAGTTCAATTTTAGTTCGGCGTGCAAAGCATTTCGTACATCCCATTCTTCAACGGGCGTCTTTGACATAGCGATGGATTTTACCAGAAAAAAGCCGCCGCTTGTGTCCTGCGCGCTTTGCTTTTTTGCCGTTTGCTCTTGTTCTGACTCTAGTTTTGGCTCTTGTTCTGGCTCTTTCTGACTGCGTTGCTCATCTTCTGCTGTCTGGTCTTCAGCAATGACTTCAGCGTCATTAGATAGATCATGATTCTTTTGTTTCAATACTTGTGCTGCATAATATTCCGAATAGGTAGTATGCGCACTAAGGTTTATATTTGTTTCTTTGGTAAGATCATGCACCGGGCTTTTGGATTTGCCGGTATAATCCTGCCAAGGATCGATGGTAAACAATAGATCGGTGCTACCACGAATTAGATCTAAACCAATTATTTTTCTTCTTAATAATAATTCGGAACTACCTTGGCTATTTACCGGCATATTATAAAAATCGATTTCAAAAGTTTCCGTCCAGTGCAGGCTGCCATCTGCCTCCGAGATAAGGCTTTCTACTACCTCGCCTTCTTCATTTAATATTTGAAATTTAAGGCCCCGAATGCTTTCCGTTGTTTTTAAATTGGTTAGTTTGGTGGTGAAGCTGTAAGCTATTTTCTTAGGATTATTAGAATCATCCCATTCTACAATATTTTTATCGGCAATTAATTTGCTGGCTTGAAAACTAGCTCCAGATTGCGGCTCCTGTTTGCTGGGGCTACAGGCAACAGCAGAAAAGCACAATAATAATAGAATGGTTCGAGTCCAAGTTTTAATTGCTAGCTCCTTTTTTCTTCTCTACAATCTAAAAAATAGATCACTGCCATATAAGGTTCAAATTTCATGCCGCTGAAATGGCCCTATATTGCAGCTAAAAGGCAAATCCTCAAAAGGTGACAAATTGCGCTTAACAATGTGCCTATTTTTGATATTAATCAGTTATATTAGTGCTTTAGCTAATGCGGAAGAAGGCGTTCTAGAAAGTGCTAAATCGCCAGAATTAGGCTCTTTCCTAGAGAAAAAAACCAGTCTTTCTCTGGTAGCCCGGCAATTTGATGAGGCGAACATTGATCGGGCTTCACTTGTGGGCCCGCATTTTAATTTTTCTGGCGCCTTATTTTTAGCGGACCAACAGAGCTTTGTTTTCGATGTGGTAGGAATCCAAGAATTTGGTACTAGCCAATCACGTTTTGGGGAAAATGTTCCATCTAATGGTATATTTGCCAATGAGGCATACTTTCAGTGGCTTCGTAAGCGTTGGACGGTGGAGGCCGGTGTGATCAACCAAGGCTGGCTGGAAAATGAATTGTTATTTGAAAACCAACCCTTTCCCGCTATCAAGATGCAATATGATTGGCGCAAAGAAGAAGACAAGCGCCTAAGCCTATTTGCTCAGTTGGCCATGCCTACCTCCACTCGTATAAAGACAAGAACCACAGCCAATCAAAAAGAGCCTACCTCCATGGTGCTGGGCTCGGAATATTTTCGTAATAAGGCAGAATATAAAGGCAAAATGAAGTTCTACTACTACAGTCTAAACAATTTGCCCAGTGAGGTAGCGGTGGAGTCCAGTGTCTTTGGCAATAGTGTTACGATACCAAGTGCTAGCACTGCTCGTTTTGATGAGGAATTTCAAGGTTTCGCTTTTGTTTTTGATTTGGAGTTGTTTCAAGAAGATCTTGTGTGGTTACTTGCTTTAAAGACTTTGCAAAATACCACAACAGAAAGCGGCTATGGCTTTGGCCAAGTAGTAAAGCTAGGGGCTCGTTACAAGTTTTACAAACGTGAGGTGACGACCAACTTTGTCTACTTTTTCAATGAGTCGGATACTTCGGTGGCAAGTTATAACTCTTACAAATATGGACATAATAATCGTTTGGGTTATGGCCTAGAAGCAAAATTAAGATACCAGGAGAATGTAGATATTCTCCTGGAAGTTTTGAGTAGTGATACGATCAACGATTCTTTGGTGCAAAACGAAATTACTTTCTTAAATTTTGCAACGAAGTGGACTTTTTAAGCTGTTGCATCTGCGAGCTAGTTTCTTCCTCAATCGAAATGTCCAATAAAGCCATCAGCCTTTCGCAGTCATAGATGGCTTTACCCACCAGGCAACGAATTTGCTCGATTTCTTCTTCGCCAGTATTGGGGTCGAATGCACCTGTTAGATTGATTTCAGCAGAAAACAAGCCATTAGGATTGGATTCCAAGTGCATATCGAAAGTAATCTTTGCGCGAAAGCGAAAATTGTCAAAAAAGATTTCACTATTGTTTGTCGTCAACAATTGAAATTCATCTGCCTTCGTCAAGCGAAGCGAAACGAAGTATGCTTGCTCCAATTGAATGCTATTATTGCCTTCTGTTTGTGTCTCTTGATATTTTACACTGCCTTGGGTGAATCCAGTAAGAGCTTGTAATTCTTGGCTGAAAACTTCTAGGGATGCTTCATACCACTCTGGCTCACCCTTTTCTGCATAATTTAAAGGGCAGTCAGCACCGTATATGTAAAGCAAATACTCATTATTTGATACAACTTCGCAATCGGCAATGAGTTCAAGAATGCGCTGACTTCTGTCGTTGAGACCTTTTTTTTGCATGCTTTTCTGATCAATGGCCCCTTGCAATGCCATAGCAGACTGATACGTATTTTCTAATTCGGGACTCATGCTTTGATTGACATTATTTGTTGCAGAATCATTGCTGCTACAGGCCAAAAGCAATAGAGGTAAAAGTATAGCTATATATTTTTTCATAAAAACCCTCCGTGGTTTCTTCTATCTTACTGCTTGTTATGTAGCAGACAAGTCTAGTCTTCCTTTACGCCAGCTTTGGCTCGCAGCAGCTTTAAGCGCAAGCGTTCACTTTCTGGAATGAATGTGCCGGCAGAGCCGCTAAATCCTAGGAAAACGCTTTCTTCTAGATTTTTATAGCATTTGCGAGCAATGCTAGTTTTTGGCTGCAACTCAATGCAAGTTTGGTAGTAGTTGTCTGCCAATCCCCAGAGTGAAAAATCGGGGTAATGGTCATATATAATACCGAGGTGATAGTAAGAATCCGCCTTGCGTGCAGGGTCTTTACCCATGGCCGCCGCATGCAAAGTTTTGGAGGCAAGAAGGTAGTCGACGTAGGAAGAATCCGTAATTTGTTTTTGCTTTTTTTCCACGACCTCTTTTGCTTGTGAAAGGGATAGGTAGCGCTTAGAAGTCCATTGCATTAAAGACTTTTGCCATGCTTGTAGGGATTCTTTTAATGGAGCTTTGACTTGCTTTTGCCGTTTATATTTTTCAACTAAATGCAGGGCATCCTTTTTATCATGGTCGGTCTTCACCGCGATCGCCAAATAGGTTTTAATGGCTTGCTCCTTTTTGAAGTTGTCATCTTCTTTGTGGAAAATATAGCTTTGCAAAGTCTCTTTAGCTTTATCGTATTGGCGTGTGGCCACAAGCGCTTTGGCTCGGTGGATAGGGTCTTTGATGCTCATTAAATTTGGGGCTTCCAGTCGGTTTTTGGGGCCTAGATTGTTGCTAGTATGGCAGTTGTAGCAATAGCTAACGGCATTTTGTAGAAGGCTTTGTGAATACTTTAGATTTCCGCCCACATAAGCCTCCAATGCGTTGTCGATACTAGATTGCAGGCGCTGCAGAGATTGTCTTACCATGGGGTCTTCACCCAAAATTTTCTCAGCCTCCTTCTCAGGTATATGGTGGGTGGCAGCTCGAAGTTTTTTTACTTTGGTGATAATGACTTCACGGTTGTTCTTATTGTAAAAGTCTTTGTCATTAAAAAAGTATGGAATGCTAGACTCCATGCTTTTGGTGAGCTCTTGCATTTTTTCAGGCCACGATGTTTGCGGTTTGGTGCTGGTACAGGCAACGAAAAGAAAAAGACTGAAAAAAGCTAGATGTTTCATAATATTCCCCTATTCCTAACGCGAAACTTACAAAGTTAGTAAAATGCATTAGACTTTTATAAGAACTGCAATCGCAGGCTAGCGCTTTTTTTTTACTATGTACATGATTTTAGTCATGATAAGGCCTTTTGTAGGACTCGCCGAGCCCATTAGTTCTATAAGTCATTACTTGGGTGCCTTTGTTTGCATGGTTGCTTGTGTTTTTATGCTTCAACGTGCAAGGGGCAACCGTTTGCGCTCCGTGGCTCTTTTGGTTTTTTCTTTTTCTACCATATTCTTATTCTTTATGAGTGCTACCTACCACTCTTTGCCAAAGGGCACGGAAATGCGCCATATGCTAAGGGTGCTAGATCATATAGCGATATACATGATGATTGCCGGCTCCTTAACACATTTGCATATTATTTTGTTTCGCGGCCTTCTTCGCTGGCTACCCCTAATGATTGTATGGGCATTTGCTGCTGGCGGCTTTGTCATTAGTGCCTATTTTTTGCGAGAGCTGCCAGAGTCCATGACCTTTAGCTTTTTTATGGTTATGGGCTTATTGTCTTTATTTACTATTTTTAAAATTCATCACGAGTTGGGCGGCGTGTATACCAGAGATATGGTTGTCGGCGGCATCTGCTACGCAATAGGGGCCATTTTTGATTTCTTACGTTGGCCGCTGATCATTCATGGTTTTGTAGCCGCACATGAAGTCTTTCACATCATGGTCCTGCTTGGAACTTTTTTTCATTGGCGCCTTGCCTTTCGCATATCGCACATTCCGGTTAGTGAGGAGCTGGAGGTGCTAGTGGAAAAACGCAGCGGTATGCTACACGCATGTTTTCGCAATGAAAAGGGGGAGTTCCATAGCAAAGACCTGCCGAGTTTAAAAAGACAGGTAAAAGACTGGGTTGCCAAGCACTGCCCAGCCAAGCTGCGCCCAAGAAAAGTTCGTTTTTTCTATTTGCGAGAGGAAAACTTATAATCAGATATAATCGTCTGAATAAGCAAAGCTTTGGTTAGCGGGGTATTTCCATGCAAGTCCTGCAAAAACTATAGGTTTCCGTGTTTAAGGCCGAATTTCTCAAAGAAGTATCTTATTAGTATTACCTATCGTAATAAAAGGAGCGCGTGTGAAGTCGTTATTGTTAGTTTCATTGGTTTTTCTAGGTAATTCAGCATTTGCTAGATCAGTAAGTGAATATCTTCCCGAAGAGGTGAGCTTGGAGCGTGATTTTGCTCGTGAAGTTCAAATGGAGGTATTAAAACAGACCTATTCTGAGAGGGCTGGATTTTATCTATATGATGTGCAAATCAGCGTGCCAGTTTTGCTTGTTTTAGATAGGCAAGAGGTAAAAAGCGGAGTGGTGCCTGTGCAAGCAAGAGCTTGGCATTACGTAGACCGTATTGACCCCCTAGCGGTAGCCGAAAACAAAATGCGCCAGATTCAAGAGCTGTATGAAGAAAACTTGGTGGAAGCAGTGGTTTTGACGACCTATGAAGATGATTACAGTGAGGTGGATGTTCGCAAGGTACCTTGGTGGAAGACTGTGTTTCGTCAGCATCCCGGCGATGGAGAGGTTGACATACCAAGTTTTAGAGGGCTGTAAGTCTTTAAAATAATTCGCAAAATTAATAATTGAAGCCGCATCTGATTGCGGCTTTTTTTTATGTTTCTATGACATAAATCATGTTAAGATCATGTGAAAAATAGTTATCTTATGTCCGGAGGCAAGGATGTTAGAAAATATAAGCGTAGAGGAGTTTACATCTCCTAGTCCACTATCGGTGGAGCCACGGGCTGGCGTGCAAGAGGCTCGTAAAATTATGCAGGACAACGGGGTTCGCCATATTGTTGTTCTGGATAAGGGAGATATTGTGGGGATCTTAAGTAGCCGTGATTTAAAATTTATGGATATCATCGATGAGAAATGGTCCAATCTATTGGTGGAAGATGTAATGGTGCGAGAGCCCTTCATTGTAGATCCCTCAACAAAACTAGAGGATGTAGCCTTTGAGATGTCTTCAAAGAAAATTGGTAGTGCCGTGGTATATTCTGAGGCATCAAATTTTCTAGGTATTTTTACGACTACCGACGCATTGAATGCATTGATTGAGATAGCTCGCGGTGATTTGGATAAATAATAGGAGGAAAAATGGAAGTAGTAGCAAGTGAAGACTTTAGCCTAACTGACAGCATCAAAGAGACCATTCATCAAAAGATAAAAAAAATTGAAGAGATTGCTGGTGATGATATTAAGATTCATGTGCATCTACATAAAGAGCATGACCAATTTCAAGTGAAGATGCATGCCAATTTTATGCATACTGAGCTTGTTGGAGAGAGTGAAAAAGACGATTTTTATCAAGCCTTAAATGATGCAAAACAAAAGCTTTTGCGCCAGGTAAAAGAGCAAAAAGAAAGAATGGAAGCCAAACGTCACAGCTAGGAGAAGCAAAATGAAAAAAACGTCCATCAAGTAGAGCGCATTGTGCGCATTTTGGTTGGCCTTGGGCTTATATCCCTGGCCTTTGTTGGGCCTAAAAACCTTTGGTTTTTGGTGGGGGTCGTTCCCTTGGCTACAGGTATTCTAGGGTATTGTCCGCCATATTCGTGGCTGGGGATCAACACCTGCAATATCGGTAAAAAATCTAATCCCAGCCAATAACTTTGTAGCCCTTTTTTTGCAGGCAATGATTTACATAACGTTGCTTGAGCTGATCGGGACTTATTGCGCCAGCGGCACCGCCGGCTGTAGCTCCCAGAGCGCCGCCGCGAAGAGCTCCGCGGCCGATATTTCCCGTAAAAGCTCCTGAAACCGCACCCACTGCAGCCCCAACAATGCCGCCGCTACCAGCTCCTTTTGTGATTTGTTTTGCCTTGGAGCTTTTCAAATACTCCTCAGCTTCAGCCATACATTGCTTTACGTCGGCATCCGCGGCATCCTTGCCAACACTTTTGTATTTCGCATTTGGATATAGTTGTGGGCTGGAAGCACAAGCTGTTAAGACAAAAAGACTCAATAGTAGCCAGTTTTTCATATACACCTCTTCAAGTTTAACATACTAAAGTTTCTTAATTAATGCTATAAACTACTACATGAAGATCGCATTTTTTGATGCCCATGGCTTTGAAAAAAAATTTTATACCAACATGTCAGAGCAACATGAATTGGATTTTTTTGAATTTCGCTTGGATGAGAAAAGCGTCTCCCTAATAGAGAATTATGACATTGTTTGCGTTTTCGTAAATGACCATCTGAATGATCGAATAATACAAAAATTGTCGGAACAGGGAGTGAAGGCAGTAGTACTTCGCTGTGCCGGCTACAATAATGTAGATTTAGAGGCTGCGAAAAAATACGATCTACCAGTTTTACGGGTGCCATATTATTCCCCTCACTCTGTTGCGGAGCATGCGGTGGCACTTATGTTGTGTTTGAATCGTAAAATTCATAAAGCCTATTACCGCATGAAGGATTTAAATTTTTCACTAGATGGCTTGATGGGAATGGATATATTTGGCAAAACTGTCGGAGTCATAGGTTGCGGCAATATAGGCAAGTGTTTTGCTAAGATCATGAAAGGTTTTTCTGCAAATGTATTGGTGTCAGATCCACATATAGATCAAGAAGTAAGTGCTTTTGCAAGCTATGTTGCCATCGAAGAACTACTAGAAAGTTCTGACATTATTTCTCTGCATGCCCCCTTAAACCCACAAACTTTGCACTTAATAGATAAAGATGCTTTTTCTAGAATGAAAGAACATGTGCTTTTAATCAATACTAGTAGGGGGGGCTTGATTGATTCCAAAGCTTTACTGCAAGCTTTGAAGCTTAAAAAAATTGGCGGTGCAGCTTTGGATGTATATGAGGAAGAGGAAAATGTCTTCTTTGAAAACCTATCGGATGATGGCTTGCAAGATGATGTTTTGGCCAGGCTACTGACATTTCCCAACGTCTTGGTGACTTCACACCAAGCCTTTTTAACAACAGAAGCCCTAGAAAACATTGCGAAAATTACCCTAGACAATATCAACGCGGTAAAAAATAAGACAGAATTCATCAATCAGTTATAGGTTGCTGCAGTTTTGTCCACTCTTTGCGACTAAGTAATTGTGGCGATGCATTTTCTAAGTCATAAACCAATACAATTTCTTGTTTTTCCAATTGTTTGTGAATTTGCCTTTTTTTGGTGTCCAAACTAACTTCTTGAAAGCCATAATCCGTTCCCTCTCTTAGTATGAAGGATTCGATAATAGAGTCTAAGGCTTCCTTACTAATGGAATCAGGGGAAATTTCCACTGCTTGCTGCTTTTGCTCACTCATGTTAGATAGATAGCGCATAATTCATGAGGTGCCAATATGTATCGTGATGCCATCTTTAGTCGCTGCCAAAAGTATCGCTATGTTTTGATAAGAGAGTGGCAAAGTGATTTACCAAGAGCTGCTTTTGTCATGCTAAATCCTTCTACTGCGGATCACCTCAAAGATGATCCAACCATTTCTCGTAGCATAGCTTTTGCGAAATCTTGGGGATTTGGTGCGCTGGATATATACAATTTATTTGCTTATCGAAGTCCTTACCCTGAGCACTTGTTTGCACAAAAGGATCCGATTGGTCCGCGTAATTACCAGTATTTAAGACGTTTAAAAGACAATTATGGCATGGTGCTATGTGCTTGGGGAAACGATGGAAAGCGAATGCAACAAGAAGAGGGCTTTTTAAAAAGGTTCAAGCAGCAAAAACTTCACTGCTTGAAAAAAAATAAATCGGGGAGTCCCGCTCACCCGCTTTATATCAGAAAAGACGTGAGGCCAATTCCTTACAAAGCGGGTGAGTGAGAAAAATTAGCGTCGACCACCACGTCGGCCGCGATTGGGCCCCCAATGGTCTCCAGGTCCTCGTCTGGCGCGAAGAACACGGCACCCTTGGGCGTAGCATCGGTAAGAGTAGTAGTGACAATTGCGCATAGCTCTATGTTGTACCATGCGTGGGTGTCTACCTATAGCTCGAAACCAATGGCCGCGAAAGTTTTGCGCAAAGCAAACAAAGCTTCGGCGCCGACGATCAGGTAGCATTTCATTGATTAAAACATCACGGAATGCATGATCCTCTTGCAAGGATAATTCTTGCTCCAAATTTTGAAGCTCCTCCAAGTCCTCGGGCTGTAGCTCTGCTTCCAGCATTTCTGTCATTTGTTCTGCAGGCGCTAGTTCCATATTTTGATTGGCCTTGGCATGAGATGCCAAGATCAATAAAATGAAAAAGCTCTGTAAAAAAAGGTTTTGCATATTGCCTCCTATGGTTAGCGCAGACTATTTGAGCAAGTAACATGCCAGTGCGAAGGCTGGCTAAATGTTAGAGGATGGTTTTTATGACACCAAAATTTAAAAATTGGTGCTTTTTTGCCTCCAATTTTAACCAAAATTTCTGGCATATTGTCTAAATTGAGAGAAAGTTTTGGGGCGGGCCCTATTTCATGGCTATCCTATTATTATTGGAGGGAAAATTGAAAAATATACTCGTACTTATTTCTATCTTTGTTTTTATGGCTTGTAGTGAGGATTCCAATGATCGAGCGTTGCCGACGGAGCAAGGCCAACAGGAGCCGGAGGTAGAGGTACCCGATACGATTGTGGCGGCAAAATCCTATAACCCTAGTCAGTGGGAAAATTATACTAGGACTTTTCCCTCTTCTGTAGAGATTCAAGTGCCAGCATTTGCAGAGGTGATTCAGGGCTTTTCTGGAAATCACTGGGCACATTTAAAGATGGATCTTCAAGGTGAGAATGTAATCTGTATTTATCGGGGCTCTGGGAGTCGTTCGAAAACATCGGCCCCATGTAGCGGTAATAATGGTCTCGCTTATGATTTTCAGTACTGTATAAGTCGCCAAAACTATGAAGACCTTTCTTGTCAAAGCAATCCCTTTAAATCAAGCTGTACGGCTGCTGCCAATGCTATTTTAGCAAATGATATTGTATCCACAACTTATCTGGAGTTAAGCGTTAGCAATGGTGACCGATGTGATACTACAAGAATTCAGATGTCTATTTAGCAAGCTGTCTATGTAAGTATGAAATCACTTTCATTTGGGAGTCCAAAGCCGCTCGTTGATTGTAGGCATATGGCAGTTTGTATCGGCTTGCTATTTCATTTGCAATGGGATTATTAAAGCCATGTTGTACGCCAGGATAATTGATAAAAAGAACTTCTCTTTTACTATCTCGAGCCAAATCATATATATCTTCTAGAGCACTTGCAGAATATAGACGATCATTTTTTCCACCAAAAATTAGCAAGTTGGTCGAAATTCTTTGAGGTTTTGATTGAATGATGGGGTAAAACAGAATAATGTTTTCTATAAGCATTCCCATTCTAGGTAATTTCAGCGCATATTCTGCGGCATGCCCAAAGGCCACTACAGAAAATTGGTTTGTTTGAATTTTCTTTTTCAACAAAGCGTTTTGAATGGCAGTGATTTGATTTTCTATATAAGTTTTTGATGAGAAAATTTTTTTCGCCATTAGGGGCAGTAATTTGGCATTTTTACTTTTTGGACTGTCTCGGTATATATCAATCGTGACTACCTGAAAGTTTTGCTTCGCAAATTCTTTGGCCATTTTTTCTGCTAATTGCTTTTGCGAGAAGCCTTCATATAGAAAAAGAATTGTTTTTGTATTACTGGATAAGTTTAGCGGTTTATAAATTTGAAAAGGACGTTGTTTTTGGTCAAATAAATAAGTTGTTTGGGATTTTGTATAGAGATTGGATGTAGAGCTACATGAAACAAAAGAGCTTAAAATAAAAAATAAAAGCAAAATTCTCATGCACTCTCCTTTCATAGTATAAATCGATTTGCGTTTGCTGCTTGTATCCCATAAAATTTTCTCATGACTAATTACGAAGTCCAAGACTTTTTTCACTCTGCTACTGCGACTCTTACTTATATCGTTTCCAACCCAGCGACAAAAGATGCCATTATCATAGATCCTGTATGGGACTTTGATTTTTCTACCGGCAAGTTGGCCGATGATGCTGTCGCGCAGTATAGGCAATATTTGGAGGAGAAAAAGCTTCGCGTGCTTGCTGTTGTAGAAAGTCACATTCATGCCGATCATATTAGTTCCGCACAACGTTTAAAGAATTTATATCCCGATATCAAGGTGGGAGTTTCCAGTCGAGTAAAGGAAGTGATGGAGGTGTTTTCTAAAACCTTTTCAGAGACGTATACCCTGTCTGATTTTGATTTTGTTTTCTCAGATCGGGAGCATTTGGTTTTTGGTGGAATCGAGATAGATATTATTTCTACTCCAGGGCATACCCCCGCATGTACTTCTATAAAGATTGGCGAGATGCTTTTTGTTGGAGACAGCATCTTTATGCCGGATTTTGGCACCGGACGCTGTGATTTCCCACTGGGCAGTGCAGAAAATCTTTATGATAGCATTAGGGAAAAAATCTACACCTTGCCAGAGAGTACACAAATTTTTGTCGGCCATGATTACCAACCTGGCGGTAGAGAGCTGTGCTTTCAAACTAGTGTAGGGGAGCAAAAAAAGAAAAATGTACATATACGTGCAGATACAAAGAAAGAAGACTTTGTGAAGTTTCGCGAAGCTAGAGATGCCAATTTGCCTACACCTAAATTATTGCTGCCGAGCATTCAGTTAAACTTGCGAGCGGGCAAACTGCCAGAGCAAGATAGTGCAGGTAAGTCTTTTATAAAGATACCACTAAGTATTAAGGAAAAGCATGATTGAAACTATAAACCCCTTTAATGAAGAGCCTATAAAAGTATATGAAGAAGACGGATCAGATAGTATTGAAAGCAAATTAGAATTAGCTGCGACTAGTTTTAATGATTGGTCCAAGTATAGCATTAGCAAGCGCTGTTCTTTTATAGAAAGTCTTGTATCAACTATGCAAAAACATAAGACTGCTGGTGCCAGGCTTATGACCCAGGAAATGGGAAAGCCTCTAAATCAATCTGAAGCTGAGATCGATAAGTGCACGCTTTTGTGTGACTACTACATTAAAAATGCCGAGCGATATTTAGCCAAGCAGAATTTTTATACAGATGATGATGAAAGCGCCTATGTTGTAAAACGCCCCTTGGGTGTGGTGCTATCCATTATGCCGTGGAATTTTCCACTCTGGCAGGTATTTCGTTTTGTAATACCAACAATAGTTGCCGGCAATACTTCTTTATTAAAGCATGCATCCAATGTTAGCGGTGTTTCTAATTGGATTTTTCAAATCTTCCAGGAAGCAGGATTTCCAGACGGTGTCTTGCAAAACCTTTTAGTATCAGGCAGAACTGCGCAAAAACTCATTGCGGACCCACGCATTCAAGCAGTGAGCTTTACCGGTAGTACAGAGGTAGGAAAAATCATAGCAAAGACTTGCGGGGAAAATTTAAAGAAAAATGTTTTAGAACTAGGGGGCAGTGATCCCTATGTCTGCCTCGCCGATGCAGATATCGAATTGGCGGCGGAAACCTCACTAAAATCCCGTTTGATAAATTCGGGGCAATCCTGTATTGCAGCAAAACGTTTGATCGTGCATGAAAAAGTCTACGATGATTTTAAAGATGTGTTGGTAAAAATGGCCCGTAAACAAACGGCCGGCGATCCTATGAAGTCTCCCAGTATTGGTCCCTTAGCAAAAAAAGAGGCAATTCGTGATTTACAAGACTTAAGGAAAAATGCATTGGCTAAAGGGGCGAGTTTGCTATACGAGCAAGAACTAAGTTTTACAAAGGGCTATTTTTTTCCGCTTAGCGTTTTAGGAGAGTGTCAAGCAAATATGGATGTTTTTAGCCAAGAAAGTTTTGGGCCACTGGTGGCAATCTTTCCCGTGGCTTCCGATGAAGAGGCAATGCGTTTGGCCAATCAAAGTAGTTTTGGTTTAGGGGCAGCTATATTTTCCAAGGATATTTCTAGAGTGCAGTATCTGGCCGAAGAGATTATGGAGGCTGGAACTTGCGCCATCAATACATTTGTTAAGTCAGATCCTCGCCTACCTTTTGGTGGTACCAAAGAAAGTGGTATAGGTCGCGAGTTATCTTATTTGGGCTTGCAAGAATTTGTAAATATTAAAAGCATTCAGTTACGTAGCTCCACTTGAAGAGGCTTCAGCGTATCCAAGTGCACATCCCTTTGTGGAAATGCGATAACAATCTGGTTATCATTAAATAGCTCGTTGATTGTAAATCGTAGATCACTGGCAACCTTTCGCATTTTTAGTGGTCCCGTTGCTTTTATATAATAGAGAATTATAAAATTAAGAGAGTTATCACCGAAGTCCTCAAATAAAACCAATGGTGCCGGGCGCTCAAGTACCATGGCATTGTCTTGTGCGGCCTGATATAATAATTTTTCTACCTTTTTCACATCCGATCCGTAAGCCACGCCCACTTTTACAGAACTACGAATGATATCATCCGATAAGGTCCAGTTTAGTAGGCTTTTCTCAAGTAAAAAACTGTTAGGGATAACATGCCAGGTATTATCTGTAGAGCTGACAATGGTGGAGCGCGCACCAATGCGCTCCACGCGGCCAGTTAGACCACCAATATCTATAAAGTCATTGATGCGAACTGGTTTTTCGAGCATGACGATTAGGCCGCTTATGAAATTATTGACAATGTTTTGTGAACCAAAACCAACCCCAATAGCTAATGCACCCCCAAGCACGGTAAATACCGTTAGCGGTATGCTTAATAATCTAAGGGTGAATAGTATGAGAAATACCAGCATGGTATAAAAAACAAAGGATTTAATCGTAAATCGGGCCGAAACATCTAAGTCAAATTTTGCTAGAAACCGTTTGTCTATGGTGCGCGTAACAAATTTGATGCCGATAAAACCAAATACAAATATAAATATGCCAACAATGATTTGTCCCAACGTAATGTCGGATTTATCAACCGAGAAGATGACAAATCTCCATACCTTTTCTATCTGAGCGATAAAGTCTTGTAATTCCATGCTTAAAACGATAGCTTGGCTAATATACGAAAGCAATAATTTATGTATCTAAATCAAAAAGAGCTGGCGGAACTAAAGCAGTTAATTCACAAGAAGCAAAGGCAAATAGAAGATTCATTGGTCGAGATGAAGAAATCATCCAAGCCAGTTAACCTAGATGGCTCTTTTGGCCGGCTATCTCGTATGGATGCTCTTCAGCAGCAGCAGATGGCGCTCAATAACCAATTGCATTTAGAAAAAGAATTAAAGCAGCTAAAAGCGAGTCAAAACCGTATTGATCAGGGCGTCTACGGTTACTGCTTGCAATGTGAAGAACCAATAGGTTTTAAAAGGTTGTGCGTGAAGCCAGAAGTGCTTTTATGTTTTGCTTGTAGTAAAGCGCAAGAGGTGCCGTGAGCTGTCCAGTATGTAGTTCTGCGGCAGCAGAGATTTATTTGAAAAAAAGAAAATGTGGGCGTGAATATTATATTTGCCGTTCTTGTTTTCATGTATATTTAGACGCTAAATATTTTTTGAAACGTGATGAAGAGTTTCAGCATTATCAGCGGCATAACAATGATGTCGAAGATAAAGCCTACCAAGACTTTGTTCTTCCTTTAATTAAGTTTATTGAGGTTTATACAAACAAGGAAGTATTTGGTTTGGATTATGGCTGTGGGCCGGGGCCAGTAATTGCCTATTTGTTAAAAAAAAGGGGGTATAGCATTGATTTGTATGACCCCTTCTTTCTAGAAGATAAGAAATTAGAACTGGATTCCTATGATTTTCTCATTCTCAGCGAGGTGGCTGAGCATTTTCAAAACCCTGTAAAGGAGTTTCAAAATTTGTATGAGCTACTGAATCCAGGGGGGTATTTATTTATTATGACGGCCCTACTGGATTCCGTGAAAGACTTTGCATCTTGGCACTATCACCGTGATCCAAGTCATGTAAATTTTTACTCCATTAAAAGTTTAAGCAAAATTGCAAGTCGCGCCGGTTTTGAATTGATGGATACGGATCATAAAAAATGTACGGTCTTAAGGAGGCCGCACACTACCTAAGGCTGGGCTTTTATCTTAGGGATGACTTTCTTCCATTCGGCAGAAAAAATATTCCTATGCAAGAATTTATCAGCAATCTATCAGATATCGAGTTGATCGATGGTGGTAGTAAATATCAACATGATGCAAGCGGCTTTCAGCGAAAAATAAACGGGGTGTTTTTACCTAAAAGCCATGCGGAAGTACAGCGAATCATTCAAAAAGCCAATGATTATAAACAGCCTGTCTTTGTAATAAGTGGTGGTAAAAACTGGGGTTATGGAACCGCTCTGCCAGTTCAGCCAGAGGCCTGGATCTTGAGTCTAGAAAAAATGAAGCGCATTTTAAACTTTGATAGCGATACATACACTTTGGATATTGAAGCTGGAGTCAGTCAGCAAGATCTACACGAATACTTTCAAAAGCATAATATACCGGCCATGGTTCCCAATACTGGAATAGGTGGTAGAGGTAATATCATCGGCAATCTTTTGGAAAGGGGTTTTGGCCCAGCCCCGCTGCAAGATCATGCAAGCTCCTTGATGTCACTCAAGGCAGTGATGGCGGATGCTAGTGAATATTCATCGTTTTATCGAGGTATTGCGGGGGATATTGACCGAGGCTACCATTGGGGCTTGGGCCCATATATGGATGGACTTTTTCATCAAAGTGGTTTGGGAATTGTCACAGAAGCAAAAATCAAAGTAATGCCTAAGCCTGAAGAGGTGACAATCTTAATTAGTGAGGTGAAGTCCGGTACACCTGTTGCGACGGTGATGCAAGCTTGTGGGGAGCTAACGGTGACTTTAAATGGACAGTTTCAGGCTTCCAAGTACATAGACTCCGCGCAAATAGAGAAGTCCGCAGGTGCCGACACCTCGTATTTTTCTAAGACTAAGAATCCGCGCTTGCTATACGCAGGACTTTATACAAGTAAAAAGCAAAAACGTATCGTTCAGAAGCAGGTAAAAAGTATCTTGGCAAAATACGGCCTCAAGAACAATCACTTTGTAAACCGCAGCAAGTTGCAGGTTTTAAAGCGCATCTTACCTAAAAAGTTATTTGAAGCTGTAGATGGTCTTTATGACTTAGCAGATGGAGTGCCTAGTCCTGGCGGTTTGAATTTGCTGTTTCCGGATGCGGATCGCTTGCAATTGGAGCAGGCGGAGCCGGCAAAACATGAATACAAAATTCTTTGGTATGTTCCTGTGCTTAGTCTCAGCCCGAATCGCGTAGAAGAGATATATTCCATGATGAAAAATATTGTAAAAGATAAAGAGGAGTTTCTTGCATACACTTCTTTTACGATAACAACGATAGGTAGTAATGCTGCTGTTTTTACGGTTCCACTGATTTATAAAGAAGAGAACAAAGAAAAGGTATACTCCTTGTACCGCAATTTATTGCAGGAAGGAGCAGAGAGAGGATATTTTCCTTACCGCATACCCATTGAGTTTATGCAGGATTTAATGAATTTGCATCCTGAGTATTGGCAACAGGTACAAAAACTAAAAAAAGCCTATGATCCCAATAATATTTTATCCAGTGGGCGTTATTCGATTTAAAAAGCAAAATTAATAATGGCGGAAATGGCGAGAATTTGGGGTAAAGTTACCAGAGGTAAAAACATTGCGATTTTCCAAGAACCAGTGGTCTCTTTTAAAGACATAATCTCTGTGTAATCCGTCGAAACGCCAGTCATCAAAAACAAAAAACCATTACCAGGAGCCGCCGCCTTGTTGACAATGTCTGCTGCAATGGGGGTGGTGCCCTCTGAGCAAACCTCTATGATGGTAGCAAGCAGGAGGCTAAAGAACATGCCTGTGGCTGTAGCACCAAAATACTCTGTGTAGGAGGCGTCTTCAATAAAGACACGCATCAGGCTAGCCAAGATCACACCAATAAAAAGCCACTTTAGTACGATTTTAGAATCTTGTAGTCCATTCAGAAATAACCTGCGAAAGGTAGCTGGACGCCAGGAAATTTTCCCCCAATCCTTTTTAAATTCCTGCCAAAAATCAAAGTCATAATTTCGCGGTTGCATATTGGGGTTGGGAGGCAGAATCTTTTGCTTTTCCAGGTAGATAAAGGTGTAGCCGCTGCAAACCGCAATGACCAAGGAAGCAAAAATAAAGAGTAAGGTATAGGGCAGGCCAATCAATGCGATCAATATAAAAGTCAAAGAAAACGAATTCCAAGGGCTGGCAATCAAAAACGCCATTACTTGCCCAAGGCCAGCACCTTTTTTGTAAAGATTCATGCCTACCATCAATATACCGTGGCTACATAGATCTAAAAAAACGCCTGCTAAAGTAGCGCGTAGGATGCCTTTGATTGTGTGAGGCTCACCAAGAATCGAATAAATATATTCTTGATTCACAAAACTTAAAAAGCCTACAAAGAATAGACCAATGAGCACACCCCACCACATGGTGTTCAAAAGTTCGAAACAATGGTGGTTGAATTCATTCAGACTACTAATCGGGCTTTGCCAAGGCAGTAAGGCCAGCAAATAAGCAAGGATGACCAAGGAGAAGCCAATAATGAATAGCCAATCTCTTTTGTTTTCATCCCCATGACAATGCGAGCTACAAGAATTATTACTTGCGGTCATGATTGCATTATGAAACCTATTTGTAAAATTACAAGCAATCAGGAGTCAGATTGAAAAAACGTTGCGCTTGGGTAAATTTAGATAATCCTCTCTATATTCAATATCATGATAAGGAATGGGGTAGACCCCTAAAGTCCTCGCAAAAACTATTTGAGCTATTGTGTTTGGAGGGGATGCAGGCCGGCTTGAGCTGGGAAACCATACTAAATCGACGAGAAGACTATCGCGAAGTCTTTATGCAATTTGATCCGGAAAAACTAGCAAATCTTAGTGATAAAAAACTAGAACAAATTCTGCAAAATCCAAAGATTATCCGCAACAAAAGAAAGGTCTATGCCATAAGGCAAAATGCTAGGGCTTATTTGGATTTGAGCAAAAAGCAAAGCTTTCGCAACTTCATATGGTCCTATGTAAATCACCAAAGTATAGTGAGGAATCCGAAAAATATGAAGGCTGTACCAACGAGCACGAAGCTGAGCAAGCAAATGGCCAAAGACTTAAAAAACTGGGGCTTTGCATTTGTTGGAGAAACCATATGCTATGCCTTTATGCAGTCTGCCGGCTTGGTGGATGATCACACTACAGATTGCTGGTTAAAAAATCAGTAAAATCAAATCTTTACCTAATGATTTTCTCCTGAAGTTTTGGTGCTCGTACTTGCATTTCTTATAACTAAAGTATATTCGTAGGCCTTAAGGAATATTCTATGTCGCTGTTGATCCACCTTCTTATATTTTGCTTTGCTACAAGCACAGAAGTTCCTACCGCCGCTAGACAAGCCCTGAACGCATTGCCAGAAAAAAAAGTGACGCTGTCAGTAGTTTTAAATAAATCCATTGAAAGCTCTGACTCCTTTCAGATTTTGCAAACAAAAAAACAGGCCATTCCATTGGCGGAGCTTTATTCCAGCTCTAGCTTTGATTTGCAAATGCAAGGCTCCTACGGTTTGAGTGAAGACTCCAGAGAGATGGCCGCATCCATTATGCCCTCTGATATTGAGTCCGAGTCGTACAATTTGACTTTTTCAAAATATCTAAGCAGCGGAACCTCACTATCCCTTACTCTGGATCATGGCTCACAAGCTTTTAATGTGGCTTCTACCGATATTCCGGAGTACTTTGAAACCAAAACTGAGTTTCGTTTCAGTCAAAGTTTATGGCGAGATGCCTTTGGCTTGGCCAGCCGAAATAATTATCGGGCTGGGCAAATCGAAAGCCAGGCCACAAAAAAAGAATATGAAAAAGATGTGCAAGTTTGGGCAAAAGATGTGGGTTCGCTATTTTATTCTACTTGGCTAGCACAGGCGCAAGTGAAATCGGCACGCACAGTGACCGCTCTTCGCAAACGGCTATTGAATATTAGCCGTAAAAAATTGCAGCGCGGCACCACGGAGCAACCTGATTTTCTACAAATCGAAGCCTCCTATATGGCTGCTCTGTCCACACAAGAAGAGGCGGAAGAGGCATTGCAAGAGGCATGGCAAAGGCTGGTCGTTTTGGTGAAGCTTCCTTTAGAGTGGTTGGACATTGATGCTTCCATCATTCCTATGAGCCTTGATGAACCAAGCAAAACAGCAAGGCTATTATGTGAAACACAAAAGCAAGTAGAAAGTTATGCTCTTAAGGAGCTGGAAGCAAAGGCGAAGGCTGCTCGTCTAAAAGATTTGGCTTCCGAAAATTTAAAAAAGCCTGACATTCAGTTTACAGCAAGTATTGCCAGTAATGGCATTGAAAATGATGCTGCAGAAGCCATATCTGAGGCGGGAGACTATGAACACGATCAGTGGTTTGTTGGGCTCAGCTTTTCTTATCCTTTGGAAAACTCCAAGGCCAAGGCGGATGCCATTCAGGCCAATATTGAAAGAAAGGTTTGGGAGGCACGTTATCAGGAAGCGAAAGCAAATTTAGACGCGGATTGGATTTCTCGGTGCAATGATCTGCGGCTAAAAGTGCGTAACTGGGATCGCGCTATGGAGATAGCAAAAAAGCAGCGATTGCGCGCTCGTTTAGAAGAAAAGCGCTTTTCCATAGGTAAGTCGAACGTCTTGCAAATGGTGCAAGCGGGCAATGATTTGGCGCAGTCCGAGTTCAATCTCAATCAAGCCGAGATTGCACTTCGAGAGGCGGCCTGGCAGGTTATGGATCTGTCCTCACAAGTTCGCTCCTATTTACAAGGTATAGGGGTGCAAATTCCATGAACGCTCTGATTCGCTATTTGGCTAAGCAACATATTTTCAGTGACCTGATTACGGTTTTTGTAATTTTAGTAGGGATCATTTCTTTATTTTTAATCCGCCGAGAAGTTTTTCCCAATGTGAGTTTTGATGTGATTACCATCACAACCGTTACGCCAGGCACTTCACCGGAAGCCTATTGAAAAAAATGTCAATAGGCAAAAAGGGGCCCCAGCACTATTTGTCATTGCGCTGACCTCCATATCATATTTTA
>MDTC01036577.1_pt1 | contig 136290 bp, 129 predicted proteins | sample 811181 | NCBI WGS metagenome assembly MDTC01 (sample SAMN05326644, study PRJNA326480) | marine metagenome | isolation source: seawater | place: Pacific Ocean: North | collected 2011
ACCGCCCGTTCCCGGAATTCCGGGGAATAGCGTTTTGATTTGTTCATAGCTCCATCCTCTCAAGTTATGGAGCCTCCGACAAACCCGGGGCGATTCAGTCAGTCGAAATCGGGAAGCTTGGGAGTGACCACCGCTTTTCCCGCCGCCACCCAGGCGTCGAACCCTCCGGCGATCGAACTGACCTGGCTGTAGCCTAATTCTTTCAGCGCCTTGGCCGACAGCGCGGCGCGGCCGCTGGTTTTACAGTACAGCAGGATCTGTTTGTCGCGCTGGCAGAGTCCCTCGTCATTACTCATTTTAAATTCCAGCAGGCCTCGGGGAATATTGATCGCTCCGGCAATATGGCCGTCGTGGAATTCGTCATCTTCGCGCACATCTATCAGGTAATCGGCCCCGCTGATGGCGGCCTCGGCTTCGCCAACGGAAACCTCATGTATTTCGGCCTTGGCGGCATCAACCATGTCGTGAACGGTTTTCATTTTATACCTCGTCTTTTACCTCGTTAGCTGCAGCGAGCTGATGCGGGAACAGGCTCGCATCGTCGTGTTTCTTCAGACATATCCTGCCAGTTATAAATGGCATTAAGGAATAAATAAATAGCCATATGGAATAAACGATCGTTCCGGCCGGTGCTGTCTCTACCAACAATTTCTGGCAGTACCAGCCAATCGGTGTGTCTGCCAATGTTCCAGAATACTGTCAGCTTTCCGACTTCATGAGGGTGTCGGAGATAAAAATAATCAGGAGAAAGCAGACATGGCTGGCAAAGTAGTATGGTCGCCCGTTTTATTGGCGGCGACGCTGACATCATTTCCTGTTATCGGCCAGGAGGCCGATTCCGCACCGGCGGCATCCCGCCAGATTGAAGAAGTGATCGTAACCGCACAGCGCCGCAGTGAGAGTATGCAGGATGTGCCGGTTGCCGTGACCGCCGCCTCGTCAGAAGACATGGCGCTGGCGCAAGTGGATAGCATCGGCAATATTCAGGCGATTTCTCCCAGTATCAAATTCGATGTCACCAATTCCGCCGCCAACAGCGCGAATATTTTTATTCGCGGTATTGGTACGGTGGGCAACAATCGGTCTTTTGAAGGCGCCGTCGGCGTATTCTTTGACGGTGTATACCGCACTCGCGCAGGTCAGGCCATGCAGAACTGGCTGGATATCGATGGCTTACAGATACTGCGTGGCCCGCAGGGCACGCTGTTCGGCAAAAATACCTCTGCAGGGGCACTGATCATTAATTCGGTCTCGCCCAGCCTGGAGCAGGCAGAGGGCAATATTGAACTGACAGCCGGCAATTACAACAAACGTCTGATTCGAGGCGCCTACAACCAGCCGCTCAACGACGCTTTGGCGGTGCGTGTTGCCGGTTTGTGGGCGGAGCGCGATGGGTTTATTGAAGACCCCAATGGCGGGCAGTACAACGACAGTGCACCGCGCGCACTCAAGCTGCAATGGCTGTTTGAACCCAGTGATGCTCTCAGCGTTCGCTTTATTACTGACTGGTCGAAAGAGCAGGTGAACTGCTGTTACGGTCAGGTGGATGCGGTCGACGGCCCGATGCAGGGCTATATCGATCAGCTTACCCAGCAGCGCGGCTTGAAAACCGCTTCTGACAAGCTTGAAGACTACGAGCAGGTGCTCAGCAATAAAACCGATCAGGATGTTGAAGACAAAGGCATGCAGCTCAATGTTAACGCTTACTTGGGCGACTACGTGCTGGGATCGGTGACGGCGTATCGCGATTGGCGTATTGAGCAGATCGGCATGGATGCGGATTTCTCGGGGGCCAATATTCTCGGGATTAATGAGTCGCTGAACACGCAGGTGTTCTCGCAGGAATTTACACTGTCGGGTGAGTTTCAGGACTTCGGCCCCTTCCGCTATGCAGACTTTGTGGTGGGTGTGTATTACGCCGATGAAGATATCAATGCCGATCACCAGTTAGTCTGGGGCGATCAAGCCTCGGAGTATGTCACCATCTATGCCCCGGCCGGTTTGGGTGTGCCGGTTGACCTGATGCTGGCCGCCGCTGATCTGACCAGCTTTCTGCAAGGCCTTGGCATTCCCACCGATTTGCTGCCGCTCGCTCAGGAGGGCTTGATCAGCGATATCAATATGAGTGGCGGCAGCCAGTCCTACGCGGCCTTCATGCATTGGAATTTTGATATCACCGAGCGCTTGAGCATGACCGCCGGTGTGCGTTACTCCAAGGATGAAAAAACCGGCGCCATGCGCCGCCGCTTCTTCACCAGTAATCCCCTGGAACCCTTCCGGTTGCTGGGCGCCCAGCCCGGCCCCGAATACGATCAGGACTACGACGATTCTGCCGTCAGCGGCCAGTTCGCACTGCAGTACCAGTTGGGCGACAGCAGCATGGCCTATGCCTCGTTTAGCCGTGGCTATAAATCTGGTGGGGTGAACCTCGATAACCAGGCGGCGGGCAGTGTGGGGGATAACCCGAATGAAGCCACCTGTGCCCTGAACGGTGATTGCGAGCCGAATGATCCGCGCTATGACTCGGAATACATTGACGGCTATGAGCTGGGTTTGAAAACTGACTATTTCGGCGGTCGGGCGCGCAGCAATATCGCACTGTTCTACAACGACATTACCGACCTGCAGGTCGCCAACTTCGACGGTCTCGCATTCAGCATTCTCAATGCGCCGGAAGCCGAGGTGTACGGCGCCGAGATCGAGAACCAGTTCGTTCTCAGTGACGCCCTGACGCTGGATATTTCCGCCACCTGGTTGCCCGAGGCGAGCTTCGGCGAGTCCGAGGCGCTGAGTGCCGACGCCTTGGGCACCGTTTCCCTGTCCGGTCGTGACTTTGCCCAGGCGCCGGAGCTGACCGCAAATGTCGCCTTAAGCTTCGATCAGCCCATTGGTCGGGATCTGTCGTTGAGCGGGCGTGTGGCGGCCTATTACTCCGGTGAGCAATTCACTAACCCGGCCAACAATGAGAAGCGCGACGCGCAGACCGAATATGCCGCCACGCTGGCGTTGAGCTCGGCCTCGACCGGGCTGTCCCTGAGCCTGTGGTGTCAAAACTGCAGCGACGAGCGTTATGTGACACAACACTTCAACTCACCGCTGCAGAATGTGGGTGACGATTACGATTTTAACGGCTATGTGTCGGCCCCGCGGACCTATGGTGTGACGGTACGCGGAGAATTCTAATAATAATTAACAGAGGTGTTCACGATGGATCGGAAAACTGGGATGTTTTCATATCATCTGTTAGCGGCGGCGGTTCTCAGTCTGGGACTGACCGCCTGTGGTGGTGGCTCATCTGAATCCGGCAACAGCGCCGGCGGGGGTGATGTTGGCGGCGGAGACGGCGGCAGCGGAGGGGGTGGCGAAGAGCTGGCCCCCTTGCTGCGCAGTGCCAGTGCCCCCAGCGGTGGACACCGCTGGGCGGAATTCTGCGCCGGGCAAGCGGATAGTGCGCTACTTCCTCAAGATCCCCGAGAGCTGATTATTGACGGCGCCAACGACGGCCGTGCCGTTGTTTTCAATGTGGACTGGCGGAGCTGCGAAACCAATGATCCCCTGCGCCCGACGACCTGCGGTGATTACCGTTCGCTGTATGCGAAAGGCGAGCTGATTGGCCGGGGGCAGGGCGAGGTGGGCACCGCGCATATGTTCAGCGGTGACACCAGCGACTATGCCGATTTCACCGACCCCACCACCTACAGCAGCTCGGGCTCGCTGTTTACCATCTCGGCTGAGGCCTATAACCGACTGTGGTTGAACTGGACCGGCTACTTATTGGCTCCGGCGCTGCCCGCGCGCCCCGACAATTTCGATGAGCTGGTGGCAGAGCGCTATGGCTCGCCGCTGCCCGAAGAACGCAATCCCTATCCCCTGGCAGGTGAAGACCCCAATGCCAGCAACGGCGGCAGCGGGCAGTTACCGATTGGCTTTACCCAGTTGCGTGAACCGGATGGCAGTTGGACGGGGCAGATTGGTGTGAAGCTGTGCTCCTTCTGCCACGATGGCCAGATCAGTGGTGAGCCGGTATATGGTGGCGCCGGTACCATCGGCGATTTCACGGTGGCTTTCCGCGATTTTGCCGCCGCGGGACTGAGCCCCACCTTTGGTTTGCTGGGTGGTCCGATTACCATCGCCGCCAACCGTGGCACCGGGGCAATAGACCAGTTCCAGATTGGTTTTCTGGTGTTCAACGGCGGCAATATTGAAGAGTTCACCAACGACAAGATTCTGTTCAGTCAGGCCATCGGCAACATCAAAAGTCCGCCGTGGTGGAATATGGGACACCGGGTCCAGAAATTCCACGGCTCGGTACTGCCGATGGATGCCTCGCGCATCGATATGGCTGCTTACTACCCGCTGTTGATCAATGACGACCCGGTGGGCTGGGTGGATGAGGCATCCTATCCCTTCCAGATATGGGCCGAATCGATTACCGCGCCAAAATACCCGGGAGCGATCGACCCGCAACTGGCTGAGCAGGGCGCCATTCTATTCCACGCCAAGAACCTGTGGGCCGCGAATCTGAATAATCCCGTGCCGGAACCGGAGCAGCTGGGCAACGGTAGCTGTGCGAGTTGCCACGGGGTTTACTCACCGCGCTACGCCGAGGATGACAGCTTCCTGGCTGATCCCGACATGATGGGCATTGCCGCCAACCTTGTTGATATTGAGGTGATTCGCACTGATCCCGTGTACGCACAGGCGCAGCAGAGTCTGCGAAATGCCGACGGCTCGCCGAATATCGGTATCGACTACAATCCGTTCCTGACCTGCGGGGTAGGGGATTTTGGTGATACCCCGAATAATACGCCGGTCATGCTTGCCCCGCCGCTGTTTGGCATCTGGGCGTCGGCGCCCTATCTGCACAATGCATCGGTCCCCAATCTGTGGGGTGTTCTCGATCCCGACAGCGAGCGGCCGAATATCTGGCTGCGGCAATCGGCTCCGGCCCCGCAGGGCATGGAGGGGCGTGTGGTCATGGGGTTTGATACCGATTTTGATCGCGCCTATGACCAGGAGAAACTGGGCTGGAAATACACCGAGTTGGATTGCCTGTCGGGCTTCCCGGCCACGCAGCCCCTGTTGAACTGCAATCCCATCGACGAAGATGGCGGCTCGCTGCAGGATATCTTCGGCGCTATTTACGAGCGCATTGCGCTGCTGTGGAACCTGCCCATTGATGAGTTGGCCAATATTCCGCTCACGGATCAGCAGATTGAGAATCGCAAGGTGTACAACACCAATATCTACTCGCAGGGCAATGAGGGCCACGACTTCACGGCGGTGCTGACCGACGCCGAACGTCGTGCGATTATTGAATACCTCAAAACCTTGTAAGCCCTGTCATAACGGGATAATTGCTGGCGCCTTTGAACAGGGCGCCAGCTGTCAGCCGGAGTAGGCTGGTCGCATAATAATAATTGAGGCCATGATGGACAGACGGACCCTGCTACTTATCGGGCTGCTTTTGCTGCCTGTGACTCCTGTGCATGCGCTGGCGAAAGGCGACGCCGTGCCGGATTTTCAGCGCCCGTCTCTGGGCGGGCAATCAACGGTGGCACTGGCTGACTATGCCGGTCAGGTGGTGTATCTCGATTTCTGGGCCTCCTGGTGCGGGCCCTGCCGCCTGTCTCTGCCTGCGCTCGATGCGCTGTATCGCGAGTTGGGGGATCAGGGCTTTGTCGTCCTTGCGGTGAATGTCGATGCCTATCAAGAAGATGCCGACGCCTTTCTGAAAAGCCACCCCGTCAGTTACCCCACACTGCGTGATGCCGACAGCACGCTGCCTAAGCGTTTTGCGGTGAAAGGGATGCCGACGGCCTTCCTGATTGATCGCGATGGCCGCGTACAGCACGTGCACGAAGGGTTTCGCAAAACCGATATCGAACCCTTGCGACGCAAAATTATGGCCTTGCTGGAGGAATAAGTGATGCGTTTGAAGGCAGTGTTGACGGCAGTTCTGCTCTCGGGGCTGTTGGCGGGCTGTGCGACCGAACCGGTGGAGGCCTGGCAGCGAGGCTATCTGGCCCGGCCGGAAATGGCCTGGGACCCCGACCCGCTATCCTCCGGTCTGCGTTCACAAATTTACTACAGTAAAGAAGCCAGCAAGGGCGGCGCCTCCGTCGGCGGTGGCGGCTGCGGTTGTAACTGAACGGCTGAAGAGCGCCGGTGAAAGGGACTGAGGAAATACAATGACAGAGAGTCGCAATCGACACCGTTTGGCGACATTGGCCAGCGCGGCGCTGGCTATTCCCGGCCTGAGCTTGCCCGCGGATGCGGCGACGGTGCTCACCGAAACCGTCGTGCAGTACAAGGCGTCGGCCTATCGCGAAGATGATCTGGACAGCGGGAAGCTGTCGGGGGGATCGACCAAACGTTATGACATCGACAGCCATCAGTTTCGCGCTGCCGCGCCGCTGAGCGATACCACCGACGTTGCAGTCGACCTGACCTATGAAACCATGAGCGGCGCGTCGCCGTGGTTTATTCTTCCCGGTCAGAAAGGCCCGGTACAGGTAATGAGCGGTGCCAGCATTGAAGAGCAGCGCAAAGATGTGCAGGCCTCCGTCAACCAGCTTATTGGCGACAAGGCCAAGCTGTCAGTGAAGGCCGGGGCTTCCGAAGAAAACGACTATTTTGCATTGAATGCGGGCCTGGAAGGGCTCTATGAGTTCAATGATGGCCTGGTGACGCTGACCGGCGGCATCGGCTATAGCGACGACGAACTCGAGCCCACCGACGGTGACATTCTGCCGGACCGCGTTGACGAAGCCAGCAAGGACGCAACGACCGCCTTCCTTGGACTGAGCCGGATTCTGAGTCCGCAGACCGTGGTGCAGGGCAGTCTGTCGCTGAATGTGCAGCGCGGCTATCTGTCGGACCCCTACAAAAAAGTGTGGCAGGACGATATTGCCAATACCGTGGCCGACGCTCGTCCCGAGCGACGCGAAGAGTGGGTAGGCCAACTGCGACTGCGGCATTTCCTGCCGGATATCAAAGCCGCCCTGCATGTGGATTATCGCTACTTTGAAGACGACTGGGATATTGCCTCCCATACCTTCGATGTGTCCTGGTATCAGAACTTGCCCGGCGGCTGGCAGTTGACACCTTCACTGCGTTATTACAGCCAGACCCAGGCGTTTTTCTATGCGCCGTATTTCTTCTCTGCACGCGCCGACGGTCTGGCCAGCAGCGACTACCGACTGTCGCCCTACGGTGCGTGGAGCCTGCGCCTGCGATTGGAAAAGCAGTGGGGCGATATAGGGTTGCATGCCGAGTGGGAGGGCTATGAGGCGAGTGCGGACTATGCGCTGGAAACCGTCGACGTGGAGAACCCTTCACTGGTCAGCTTCCAGCTACTGTCGCTGGGACTGAACTGGCAGCTTTAAATGAGCAAACCGCTGTCTCTGTTTCGCTTCGCGTTTACGGCCATGGCCAGTCCCTGCGAATTGCAGCTCTATGCCGAGTCTGCTGCCAGTGCCGACATTGCCGCCGGTGCGGCGATTGCCGAAGTGCAGCGTATCGAACAGAAATACTCCCGCTATCGTGACGACAGTGCGCTCAGTGGCCTTAACCGCGCGGCGGGTGGCGAGCCGGTCGTCGTTGATGCGGAAACGGCTGCGCTGCTGGACTATGCCGATACCGCCTGGCGCGAGAGCGAGGGGCTGTTCGATATCAGCTCCGGCGTGTTGCGTGAAGCCTGGGACTTCAAGTCTGGCCGCCTGCCCAGCGACGATGCCGTGAATCACTGTCTGGCCCGGCTGGGCTGGCAGAAACTGCAATGGTCTTCGCCATCGCTGCAATTGCCCGCCGGCATGCAACTGGACTTTGGCGGCTTTGGTAAGGAATACGCCGCAGACCGCGCGGCGGAGTGCTGTCTGCAGCGGGGCATTCATCACGGCTTGGTCGATCTCGGGGGCGATATTCGCCTGATCGGTCCCCACCCCGATGGTCGGCCCTGGCAGATCGGCATTCGCGACCCGCGTGACCCCGAACATGCTCTGGCGGTATTGCCCCTCAAGCAGGGTGCGCTGGCCAGCAGTGGTGACTACGAGCGCTACATGGTGGTGGACGGGCAGCGCTACAGCCACATTCTCGACCCCCGCCGTGGCTGGCCCGTGGAAACCCCCATGCGCAGCGTTAGCGTGGTCGCTCCCCTGTGCCTGCTGGCGGGCACAGGCGCGACCGTTGCCATGTTGCAGGGGCGGGACGGAGCCCCGGGCTGGTTGCAGGCGCTGGGCCTGCCGCACGTCTGGATTGATGCCGAGGGACAGTGGGGCGGGAGTCTGCAGGCCGAGGTTTCTCCGGGATAATTCCTTGCGGGCTGGCGGGACAAATCCCGGCGCTAGGCAACAAGTCTCGAATCACTACTGCTCATATATTCATCACTGAATAATAAAAACGGCTTCTCTGCGTGTGAATGCACCGCCGGGAGCCGAGAGAGGTGATGGTATGCGTATTCGACACTCCCTGCTTGCAATGGTCGTGGCCGGTTTTGTCTCCGCCTGTGGTGGCGGGGGTTCCGGTGGCGGAGCTCAGGGACAGGGCGATGGCGGCAATGGCGGTAGCGGCGGTGGCAGCCCGATCGGTGAGCCGGATGTCTTCTTTGAGCAGCGCCTGCAAACGGCGGTGGCATTTTGCCGGACTTGTCATATTCCAGGCGCGGTTGCCGACAGTGATGAGGGCCGCCGTTTTATGCTGAGCAGCAATCCCAGCAACGACTACGACCTGCTGTATGCCTCCTGGCAGGCATTGGGTGGCGGCGTCGACAGCAGTCTGATTCTGATCGAGGCCAGCGATGACAGCGAACCCCATAGTGGCGGCAAACCCTGGGTCGCTGGCGGCGCGATTTATCAGAACATGCGTACGCTGCTGGCCTGCTGGGATAATCCCGATAGCTGCTCACTGAGCGGCGGCGATGAGCCCGCTGATACCGCTGAAGAGCCCCTGCTCGGCAGTGCCCGTGGCGGCCATCGCTGGTTTGATTACTGTGGTGACGACGGCAATGGCAATCCTCGGCCCGATTCGGCCGTGCTGCCTGTCGACCCTCGCTCATTGATCCAGCCGGGTGTTAACAGTGGCCGAGCAGTGGCGTTCAACGCTTTCTGGAAAGACTGCCACATAGATCCCGAACTGGTGGGCGAACGCCCGCATCCGGAGACCTGTGGAGAGCTGCGCAGCAGTTACGAGAAAGGTCGGCCCATCATGGAAGGCAATGGGCAGATCGGAGCGGCTACAACCTTCGCCGGTGATCAGCCGCACGGTATGTCGGCCGCCAGTGCGGAGCAGTACAACCGCCTGTGGATGATCTGGGGAATGCCCGGCCGACCGGACAATTTTGACGATCTGGTGGCTGAGCGTCACGGCTTCGGTCCGGTGCTGCGCGGTCCCGATGCGCCCCGCAATCCCTATCCATTGCCGGGAGAAGATCCCAATCAGACCGACGGCGGCTCGGGCACCTTGCCTCAGGGGCTGACCCAGACGCGCAACGCAGACGGCAGTTACAGCGGCTATATTGCCGCCAACTGTCAGGGCTGCCACAGCACGCCGGTGCAGACCGCTGACGGCCTGCAATATCTCTACGGGGCGGGCGGTGGTCTGCTGGACGCGACGACGTCTGCCCGCGACCTTGCCGCGACCGGTGTGCCGGGGCTGTTGCTGATCGACCGCGGCGGCTTTGGCGGCCGCGTGCGGGGGACCAACAATGCGCAGTTCGCCAATGTTCTGTCGGTTGTCGGCGCCTTTGATCCCAGCAACTTCACCACCATCGGCGAGATTCTCAACAATGGCTCGACGGCCACCGGCGACACGCCTGCCTGGTGGAATGTCGGTCGTCGTCCGGTGAAGTTTGTCGATGCCATGTTCTCCGGTGACGCCGTGCGTGTGGACTTCGCCCTCTACTACCCGCTGCTGGATAAAAACCCCTTGCTCGATGGTGAGCTGCCCGGCATTTTCGACAGCGAGCGCATTGAAGCCTGGATGAGTGAGAATGTGCAGCACGGTGACCACTGGATTATGGCGCAGAAGTCGCCGGTCTATCCGGGTGAGATTGATACCGCACTCGCAGAGCAGGGCGCGGTGCTGTTTCATACCAAGGATCTGTGGGCGGCTACGCTCGATAATCCGGTGACGGCACCCGCTGAAGGGAATGGTAGCTGCGCCAGTTGTCACGGCGCCTATTCGCCTCGCTATGTGAATGACAGCCGTTATCTGGCGTCGCCTGAGCTTGAGGGCATCGCCAGCTATATTACGCCGATCGACATCATCGATACCGACCGGGTGCGCCTCGATACCTTCAATGAGGGGACAAATCGCGGGCTGTCGAATACCTTTGTCGGCTATCCGGAAACCGCAGGCACCGAGCAGGATTGCCGCGTGCAGAACCTGCTGGAGCTGGCCAACGGACGTCCTCGCGGTTACGCCGCACCGCCGCTGTATGGCATCTGGGCCACCGCGCCCTACCTGCACAATGGCTCGGTGCCCACCGTTGAAGCGCTGCTGGATTCAGCTCAGCGCCCGGCCATCTGGCGCCGTACCTCCAAACCCGCCAGGGCCGACCAGGCCGGGCAGGTGGTGATGGGCTTTGACTACAACTTCGAGCGGGCGTATCTCGACGATAAGTTGGGCTGGGATTATGACGAGCTCAACTGCGGCGGCGATCACAGCCTTCCCTATCTGGATTGCACGCCACTCGACCCGCTGTTGGACGCGGTGCTCGGTATTCCGCTGAGCACGCTGTTCTCCAACTTGCTGCTGGCCTGGAATATTACCAACCCGCCGGTGCTCACCGACAGCGATATCGAAAATCGCAAAATCTATAACACCGCGATGTTCAGTCAAGGCAATGGCGGCCACCGCTTCAGTGATGTGCTGACCGACAGTGAGCGCCGCGCCATCATCGAGTATCTGAAAACACTGTAGAGATATCGATGGCGGTAGCGATACCGCCGATCGCGCTTCTACGTGGTCTCTGCCTGCAGGCCTCCCCGACGGGAGGCCTTTTTTATGGCGACCGCTGTCATGAAATAACAGGCGCTGTGGCGAGTTTTAACAATGAGGCGGCTCGTCAGGGCTTTTATTATGCATGCCACATAATAACCAAGCGTCCGGTTGCCCAGACCGGAGGCCCGACAATGGAAGACCTCAATGACTCGCTCAACAGACATTCGCCGCTGGATCATCGACCACTACCTGCAAGATGGCCTGGATGGCTCTGAGCTGCGACTGGAAACACTGCCGATGCCCGAACTGGCACCCGGACAAGTGCTGATCAAAACCCGGCTGCTGTCGCTGGATGCCTCCAATCTGCTTTGGCTCAGCGAGCGCGAGGATTACCTGCCGCAGCTACAAATTGGCGATCCGATGCGCGGCCATATCATCGGGCAGGTAGACGCGTCTCGGCACCCGGCATTTCGCGAGGGCCAGCATGTCGTCAGTCTGCAGAGCTGGTCGGATTACATTGTGGCAGACGGCGATACGCTGCTCGACGATGCCCTGACAATGACGCTGGAATTGCACCCGGAAATTCCGCTGGATGCCTATGTCGGCACCTTGGGTCTCACCGGCTGGTCGGCCTATGCCGGCATGATCGATGTGGGACAGGTGCAACCGGGCGAGCGCGTATTGGTGAGCGGTGCCGCGGGCGCCACCGGCATCATGGCCGCGCAGATTGCCAAAGCGGCTGGCGCGAGGGTTTACGGCCTCGCCGGAGGGGCAAAGAAGTGCCAGCTACTGGTCGAAACCCTGGGACTTGATGGCGCCATCGATTACAAGGGCTGCGACGATTTACAGGCGGCCATCGCTGAGGTGATTCCCGACGGGGTGGAGGTGTTTTTCGACAACGTGGGCGGTGAAACCCTGGATGCGGTGCTGCCCAACATGGCCTTGCATGGGCGCATTGTCGCCTCGGGCAGCGTTTCCCAATACGGCAAGGCCGCGCAATACGGTGTGAAGAACCTGCCACTGGTGACCACCAAGCGGCTGCGGATTGAAGGTTTTATGATTCTGGACTACCTCGACCGGGTGCCCGCCATGCTGGAGACCCTCGAACAGTGGTTTCTGGAGGGACGGCTGCTCAATCAGAACCATCTTGTGCAGGGTTTGGAGAATGCGCAGGCTGCCTTGCCCACACTGATGAGTGGCGGCAACACCGGCAAGCTGGCTGTGTATCTGGATTGACGGTGCGATACCGGAACCGTGAACAGGCGGGCCTTCGCCCGCCTCTGGCTTAGCGGAATCGCATCGTTAACGGCAGGGTTTGCAGACCGCTGACAAACTGGCTGGGGATGTATGTGGGCGTGCCCGCCAGTGCGACGCTGTCCAACTGTGGCAGCAGTTGCCCAAAGAAGCATTCGATTTCCATGCGGGCCAAATGCATTCCCAGACAGTTGTGACGACCGTGACCGAAGGCGAGGTGACGACTGCCTTTGCGCTGAATATCAAAGCGCCCGGCATCGGCAATAGCCTCCTCGTCGCGGTTGGCCGAGGCGAAGAACATCGCCAGTGTTTCGCCTTTGCGAATACGCTGTCCGCGCAGTTCTACATCTTCCAGCGCGGTGCGCGCAAAGTGTTTGACCGGGGTGACCCAGCGAATCATTTCATCGGCAGCCTGGGGCAGTAGTTCCGGGTGCTGCTCCAGCAATGTCCGTTGGTCGGGATGTTCGATCAGCGCCAGCATGCCGCCAGCGATACTGGCACTGGTGGTGTCGTGTCCCGCCGTTGCCAGCAGTACGAAATACGAGGTCAGCGTGAACGGGTCGAGCAATTGATCGTCGAGCTTGGCATTGGCCAGCAGGCTGGCGAGGTCATCTCGTGGCGACGCCCGGCGATCCTCCGCCAGCGCGGTAAAATACTCACCCATACGCTGCACAGTTTCGACAAACACTGCGGTTGCATCCTGCTCCTCGGTGACATAACCGTCGGGGGCGAACAGCCGCTGGGTCAGGGCGAGGATGGTCGCCTCATCTTCCTGGGGCAGCCCGATTAACTGCAGAATGACCCGCAGCGGATACCAGAACGCGATGTCGGCCGCGAAGTCGCAGTCTCCACCGGTATCGCGCAGACGTTGCACAAATTCGCTTGCCAGCTCATTCACGTGCCCGCGCAGCTTGGCGACATTGGCGGGCATAAACCAGTCGCGAGTGATCTGCCGAAGCGCCCGATGTTGCTCGCCATCCATGTGGACCAGCGTTTTCACGCCCTGAGCATCGCCAAAGCGCGCAATATTGGTTTGCTCCAGTGCTTCCATAATCAGTACTGTGCGCGGTTCGGCGCTGAACAGCTCCGGGTGGGATTCGATATAGCGAATGTCCTCATAGCGGCTCACCGCCCAATAGGGACGAATGCCCTCCGGCTCGACATAGGCAATGCCGTCGGTGGCGCGCAGTTCTGCAAGTTTTGCGTCGATGTCTGCAGGGCGTTGATAACTGAACGCGTCGCTGAGAATGTCGAGGTTGGCAATTGCCATAAACAACTCCTTATGGTGTTGGCGCCGAGGCGGCTTTACGCCGGCGCTTTATAGTGTTTTCAAGTATTCAATTACGGCGCGACGCTCGGTGTCGGTCAGCACATCACTGAAGCTGTGACCGTCGCGACTGTTGCCCAGAATGCGGCTGTCGAACACCAGACGCTTGTCGAACGCGCCCGGGCTGGGGTCCGGTATCGACAGCAGCGCCGTCCAGTTCACACTCTGCTTGAGGAAGCTTTCCACCAACTGCAGCAGGCTGGGGGCATTCTCATCCACGGGATTGCAGTTGAGTTGTGTGGAGCCGGGGATGTCTTCACAGCTCAGGGCCTGGTATTTCCAGCCCATGGCCTGGCTGTCGTAGGCGCGCTCAAAATGCTGATCAAAGCCGGTAATGCCGGACTCACTGCGCAGGGCCCGCTGCCAGATAGCCGGGCGCTGTGACGAATCCAGCAGGGCGTCGATCGTGGGCACCGAGCCGTTGTGCAGATACGGCGCCGTGGCCCACACCCCATACAGCGGTGGCGCCTGATAGCCGATCACGCCCTGTTCCCAGCCGCAGGCACCCTCGGGTCGCATGCCGACGGGCAGGCTGTCATCCAGTGCCTCGCTCAGTGGGTTTTTATCCTCAGGCGCAACATAGTCCGGGTCCCCCTCGGGGGAGCCGAAATAGGTTGAGCCGAAGGTAGCGCGCAGGTAGGGGGTGATATTGTCGGCGCGAGCGGGGTCGGTGCCGATGGTGTCCAGCGGTGAAATATGTGCCGCCAATCCCTCGAGTGCGGGGTCTTCCAAAAACTCGGGATCGTTGACGTAGCGCGGCGAGTAGGCGCCATGGCAGCTGGCACAACTGCCATTGCCTCCTTCGGGGCGGGGCGCATTGGCGTTGCCGGGTTCGGCCCACAGGTCTTTGGTGTGGAACAGCACTGCGCCCTGTTCAGCCAGTGCGGTATCGATGTTGCCCGGATATTCCGGCGATACCGTCGACAGGATGTAGGCGGACACATCCTGATCGTTGCTCTCGATAATATGCCGGTAGGTCACGCCGTCGAAGATCTCGGGCGAAATCTGCCCGGCGGCCATCAGAATGCGGGTGGCATCTACTGACTGACCGGCATCGAAGAACTTGCGGGCGCGGTGGCTGTAATTCCACCACGGCGGAGTGTCCTGTGCCTGGGCGGTGGGGTGATCGAAATCCAGCCCCTCGCTTGCCAGCGCTTTCAGCGGATTGGGTGCCAGACCGAGGGTGTCGTAGTCCAGCAGCATCGCCAGCAGTTCGAAAGCGCCCACGGCGTTATTCTGGCCGCGTTGTTTTACGCCCATATTGAACAGCATTTCCGGGCTGACGTTACCGATATCACTGGTAATTCCCAGGTATTGCAGCGGTGAGTTGTCGGCAAAAACCATCAGGTAGTCGAGGTTGGCATTGCCGAGACCTAAACTTTCATCGGTCAGCAGCGGGCCGCTGTTGCTGTCGATCTGGCCGCCGTGACACTGAAAACAGGCGACGCTGCCGATCTCGCCGGTCCAGCGCCCGTTCTCGTCTTTGAGTTGACGCAGTCCCATTGGCAGTTTGCCCGAGCCGCCGTTACTGCTGTTCGGGTCTTCGCCGGGCAGCGGGTAGGGGTTGTGATAATTGGCGTAGTTCATGCCATAGCGAAGGCTGTAAAGGGCTTCGAAATTTTCGGGGCGCGATGACAGCCCCCACGTTTGCCAGCGATTGTCGTGGTCTTCCGCGCTGAGCGGCATCAGGGTCGGTGCGGCCAGCGTTTCGACCAGTGCCGCGTAGCCTTTGTCGCGACGCTGGCGATACTCACCGCAGGTTTTGGCATTCTGTTCGGCAGCGGGGAGGTCGGCCTGACACTCCTCAAACCAGGCGTTGAAGTGCACGGCGCGACCGGCATTGCGTCCCGGTTGAATGGTGCTGCGCGGGTCGACGGGCAGGGCGGTGTTGTCGGGCTTATCGGCGCAATAGGTCTCGTAGACATGGGTTGCGCGACTGCTGCCCAGCAGTGCCAGTGGTTCGCTTACCTCGCCGCCGCCGGAAAAATGGCATTGGTCCGGGGATTCCCAGCAGGCCAGCAGTGTTTGCATGGCCTGATAAATGGCAGAGTCGCTGCGCCAGGGCTTTCCACCGCTGTGGGGTTCACTGGGGTCACTGGCTTCGCGCAGCAGCAGGTTGCTGTCCACGCCGCCACCGAGCGCCTGCCACGCCGCCTTCAATGCCGAGAGGTCATTGGCGGCGTCAGATGACAGCATCAGCCGACGTCCATCGTCGGCATCGGCCACCCCGCCGGGAATATGGCAGGTGCGGCAAAAGTCGAGCTGCGGTTGAATCTGCTGATTAAAGAAGCTGACTTCAGTGGCTGCGCCACCACCACTTCCGCCGCCGTCTGCGGCGCCCTGATCCCCGTTTTGCGGCGCTCCACTGGAGCCACCTCCACAGGCACTCAGCAGGCTGACAAACAACAGGTGTAGCGGTATCCATCGGGCTGGGGCTGCCATTGTGCGACTCCCTTTTGGCACTGTTATGATTATTTTGTACAAAAGTATGTTTATTTTGTACGCCTGTACGGTTTTCTCGTCAAGTGTTAGGCTCGCGCTATGAACAAGTCGCTGTCACTATCTGAAGAACTGTCCCCGCCGGAGGCCAGCAAAGCCGGTCAGGCTGCACGTAAGCCCGCCCAGGCGCGCGGTCGAGAGCGTTTTGAAACCATCCTGTCAGCCGCAGAAACCTTGTTGGCCGAGCGAGGCAGCGACGGGCTGTCGATTCCCGAACTGGCCTCGCGGCTGTCCTGCACACGCACCAGCATTTATCACTTTTTCCCCACGCCCTACGCCATCCTCAATGAGTTGACGCGCCGGTATTTGCAGCGGCTTGAGGATGAAGTGGCCGAGCTGGCCATCGGCACCACAGGGCGGCCGTGGCGCGAGGTGATCAATGATGTGGCCTCGCTCGTGGCAAGGTTCTATAACCGTCATCCGGTGGCGGGAATGCTGGTGCTTGGCGCGGTGGCGAGCAGTGAAAGCCATCAGGCCCTGCAACTGAGTATTGCTCACCTGGGACACCATGTGGATGCGCTGATGCGCGAGGCGGGGGTGGTCTTGCCCAATCGGGAACCCAATGCCACGGCGTTGACGGTTGAGCTGGGCACCGCGTGTCTGCGACTGTCCTACTACCTTCACGGCGAGGTCACCGAGGTATATCAGCGCGAATGTGCTGAGGCGATGATCCGGCAGTTGCAGCGCTACACCGGGGATTGATAAACGATAATCGGGGGGGGTGAGAAAAAAGGGGCGGCGGAACCCGCTGCGATGCAGCGAGAAAGTAACGCTGGAGGCCGAAGGTGGCTCCGCAGCCCAAGGCCGTCAACCTACACGCCGTTCCGACGCTTGCCAGTAGGGTTCACGGAGTACCCGCTTGAGCACCTTACCTGAGGGATTGCGGGGAATTTCTTCAACAAAGGCATATTGGCGAGGGGTCTTGTACGACGCCAATTGTGCTTTGCAGAATTCGATCAGTTCTTCATCGCTGGTGCTTTGCTCCGGGGCCAGCACACAGACTGCCAGCGGCGCTTCGCCAAACTTCGCGTCGGGCACGCCAATCACGGCAACGTCGGCGATGGCGGGGTGGGCAAACAAGACATTTTCCACTTCAGCCGGATAGATGTTCTCGCCGCCGGAGACAATCATGTCCTTCACCCGGTCGCGGATGTAGAAGAATCCTTCCTCGTCCACATAACCCGCGTCGCCGGTGTGCAGCCAGCCATCGACCACGGTTTCGGCCGTTTTTTCCGGCTGTTGCCAGTAGCCCTGCATGGTGGTGCCTGACCGCACCAGCAGCTCTCCGGTTTCACCGGGGGCGACTTCTTCGCCCTGTTCGTTCACCACTTTCAGCTCGCAGCCGGGCAGCGGACGCCCGCAGCTACGCAGCAGTTGTTCTTCGCCCGCCAGAGCCCGTTGATGGTCGGCGGATTGCAGGCACAGCACCATGCAGCTCAGCTCGGTCATGCCGAAGCCCTGCACGAAGTCGCAGTCAAAAACGCGAATGGCGGCGCGCAGGGTGTCGAGAGAAATCGGTGAGGCGCCGTAGGTGATGCGTCGCAGCGGAGAAAAGTCGCGCTTATCCAGATCTGGAACAAAGGCGAGAATGGCCTGAATCATCGCCGGAACCAGAACAATATCGCAGCCCTGGCTGCGGCAGATACCGTCGACGACCGCCACCGGATTGAAGTCTGCCATCAACTCTACCGTGAGGCCGTTACACAGCCAGAACAGGCTGGCCGCGATACCGGCCACATGGAACAGTGGCAGCGGCATGATGCCGGTATCGGCGACCTGCAAGCGCGGGGGAATCTGGGCGGTCATGATATAGCCGTCACTGAGCTGACGGTGCGCAATCATCACGCCTTTGGGCAGCCCGGTCGTGCCGCTGGTGTAGAGCTGCAGCACGGTACTGTCGCTGTCGCCGGAACAGCGGTTCAGCGTCGCGGCGTCGCCGAGCAGACTGTCGAAGGACTCCCAGCCCGATGCACTGTCTTCCAGGGTGAATCGCGCACTCAGTTCCGCTGCGCTGTCAGCGTTATCGGCAGTCGCTCGCAGTTCCGCGTCGCCCACAATCAGCACCGTACTTTGGCTGTCGCGCAGAATGCCGCTCAGTTCGGCACTCGCCAAGCGGAAGTTCAGCGGTACCAGTACGCTGCCCAGTTTCATGCTGGCCAGCAGCAACAGGGGGTATTCAATACAATTTTTAGCCAGCAGAGCGATGCGCTGCCCCGGTGCGATGCCGCGCTGCTGAAGACCGGCAGCCAGGCGCTCGGCGCGATCATTGAGTTCGGCGTAGCTGAGTGTCTGATCGCCGCAGCGCAGGGCGGTCACGCCGGGATGGTTCAGCGCGTTGAACTCGATCATTTTGTGCATGTGCATGGTGGGTCGCTCTCTATTATCTTCAGTTTGAGCTGATTTTGCGGGGCTGGGCGGTTGAGGGCTTGAGGTGTAGACGCCAAAGCTTGTTGGCAGACGCCATCGATGCGGCAGTGCGGTGGCGGGCAGGTGACGCGATTGGACAAGTGCTGGCGTCAACGCGCTATAGGCTTGTGGGGCAGCGCCGTAGAGTGAGTCATCGCATCGGGGAAGACCGGTGCACGCATGACAAGAGGCAACGCGAATGATCAAAACACGTATTACTGAATTGCTGGGTATCGAGCATCCCATTATCCAGGGCGGCATGATGGCCGTCGGGCTGGCTGAATTGGCCTCGGCTGTGTCCAATGCCGGTGGCTTGGGCATTATTACGGCGCTGACGCAGCCAACGCCAGAGGATTTGCGCCGCGAAATTCGCCGCTGCCGCGAGATGACCTCAAAACCCTTCGGCGTGAACCTGACGCTGTTGCCGACGATCAACCCCGTACCCTACGACGAATACGTGCAGGTGATTATCGACGAGGGCGTCAAGATTGTAGAAACCGCAGGGCGCAGCCCCGAGGCGTTCATGCCTGCGTTTAATGAGGCTGGCGTCAAAGTGCTGCACAAGTGCACCTCGGTTCGTCACGCGCTCAAAGCCGAAGCCATCGGCTGCGCCGCCGCCAGTGTCGATGGCTTTGAATGCGCCGGGCACCCCGGTGAAGATGACGTGCCCAATATGGTCTTGCTGCCCTGCGCCGCGGCCAAACTCAGCATTCCGATGATTGCCTCCGGCGGTATCGGTAACGGTCAGGGGTTGGCCGCCGCACTGGCGCTGGGCGCCGAAGCGGTCAATATGGGCACCCGTTTTGTGGCGACGAAGGAAGCCCCGGTTCACGAGAACGTGAAGCAGAAAATGGTGGAAAGCTCCGAGCTGGACACCGCACTGATCTTCCGCACCCTGAAAAACACCGCCCGAATTTACAAAAACGCCATTGCCCGCGAAGTGCTGGATATTGAAGGCCGTCCGGGCGATACGGACTTCTCCGATCTGCAGCCGCTGGTTGCCGGTAAGCGTGGCCGCGAGAACGTGCTGGAGAAAGGGGATACCGACGACGGCGTGTGGACTGCCGGTCTGGTAATGGGCCTGATTAATGATATTCCGAGCTGTGCCGAGTTGATTGAGCGCATGGTCAACGATGCCGAAGCGATTATCGGCCAACGTCTGGCCAATATGCTGGTCGACAATGACGCCGCCCAACAGCGCGCCTGAGGAGAGCCCGATGACAGAAGATCGTTCATTAGAGGCCTTCCGCGACGAGGTGCGGGCCTTTATCCGCGAGTCCGCGACCGAGGAAATTCGCGAAGCGGGCCGCAAAACCACCAGCGTCTTTGCGCCCTTCAAGCAGGCGATGGCCTGGCAGCGCATTCTCGCTGACAAAGGATGGGTGGCGCCGAGCTGGCCGCAGGAATACGGCGGTACCGGCTGGAGCCTGGAGCAGCGTTATGTGTTCGCGCAGGAGTGCAACCGCGCGCAGATGCCGCCCGTTCTTCCCCAGAATCTGCAGATGGTCGGCCCTGCGATTCTCGGTTTTGGCAGCGACGCACAGAAGGCGGAATTACTGCCGCGCATGTTGTCGGGAGAGGATTTCTGGTGTCAGGGCTACTCCGAGCCCGGCGCGGGCAGTGACCTTGCGGCGCTGAAATGCCGCGCCGATCGCGACGGTGACGACTACATTCTCAACGGCTCGAAAATCTGGACCACCTACGCGCAGCACGCCAACAAGATGTTTGCGCTGGTGCGCACCAGCAGCGAGGGCAAGCCCCAGCAGGGCATTACTTTCCTGCTGCTGGATATGGGCCTGCCGGGTATGGAAGTGCGCCCGATCCTCGGTTTGGATGGCGCGCCGGAGCAGTGCGAAGTCTTCTTCAGCGACGTGCGTGTGCCCTGCGCCAACCGCGTCGGTGAAGAGAACGAAGGCTGGACCGTCGCCAAGTACGTGCTGGAATTTGAGCGCGGTGGCAGCACCATGGGTGCCTGGCTGGTGCCTGCGGTCGAGCGCCTGCGTGAACAGTGTGAGCAGGTTGATGAACTCGGCCAGCGCCGTCTCGACGACCCGGTACTGGCGCGTCGTCTTGAGGCGCTGGAAATTGACGCGCTGGCGGTGGAACACACCGAAAAGCGGGTGAATGCCGGGTTGAAGCACGGACAAAACCCCGGACCTATGGCTTCCCTGCTGAAAATTCTCGGCACCGAAGTCATGCAGCGTTTCTCCGAACTGCAGCTCGAGGTCACGGGCCTGCGTTCACTCGGCTACGACCCGGACGCGCTGGAAATTGGCGCGGCGCCCACTGACTTCAGCGAAGACGAGCTGTTGGCAATGCCTTACTACATGAATACACGGGCCGCATCCATCTATGCCGGTTCCAACGAAGTGCAGCGCAGCCTGCTGGCCAAGGCCGTCATGGCAGGATAAGAGAGAGGAATTTCCATGCAGTATCAATACACCGCGGAACAGCAGGAATTCCGTGACAGCCTGCGCCGCTTTGTCAGCGATCACTACGACTATGAGCGACATCGCCAACGCCTCGCCAAGGGTGAGCATTTTGATGCGGGCCTGTGGCAGCAGTGGGCGGAGCTCGGCGTACTGGGGCTGGCGCTGGATGAGGAATACGGCGGCTTGGGCAGTGGCCTGGATGACATGATGGCCGTTGCCGAAGAACTGGGGCGCGGTCTGGTGCCCGAGCCGGTGGTGCCCGTGGTCGCGGCTGCACGCCTGCTGGCGAGCGTGGCGTCACCCGCGCAAGCCGAGGCGTTGCTGCCCTCGCTGGTCGGCGGTGAGCTGCGCCTGTCACTGGCCTGGGAAGAAAGCGCCAGCCGTGGTAATCCGCTGGCCGTGCAGACGCGCGTAAAAGACGGTGCGCTTTACGGCAAAAAATGTGCGGTTCTGGGTGCGGGTGAGGCGCAGCAGTGGCTGGTCTCTGCCCGCAATGAGCAGGGCGAGCTGCTGTTGCTGCTGCTTGCCGCGCAGCCTGCCGGTTTGCGTCGCTATGTGATGGCCGATGGCCGCGCCGCCGGAGACATCCAGTTTGACGGTGTGCCGGTCGATGACAGCGCGGTGCTGTGTCGCGGTGATGCGGCGGAGCACGCTCTGCGGCAGGCGGTATCGGAAAGTCTGTTGCTGATGGCGGCAGAATCGCTGGGTTGCATCGACAGCCTGCTCAGTGTCAGCGGCGAGTATCTGGTAACCCGCAAGCAGTTCGGTATGCCACTGGCGGCATTTCAGGCGTTGCAGCACCGCTTCGCCGATATGTTTATCGCTGGCGAGAAGCTGCGTTCATTGTTGTGGGCGGCTTTTCAGCAGCAGGGCCGCGAGGGCTTTCATCGCGCTGCTGCACAGCTCAAGGTGCAGTTGACGGAAAGTGGTCGCTACGTCGGTCAGCAGGCAGTGCAGTTGCACGGCGGTATCGGTATGACCGACGAGCTGAACGTGGGGGCCTACTTCAAGCGTCTCACCTTGATGGAGCTGCTGGCGGGCCAGCGAGACGATCATCTGGCGGGGTTGGCACTGGCATCCTGATCGGCAAATTCGCGCCGACGTGCGGCTTCCGGCGTTTCGCCGAAGTACTCGGCAAAGGCGCGGGTAAAGTTGTTGCTGTGTCGATAACCCAGTTGCAGGGCAATGGCCTTGACCGGCATTTGGGTATTGCTCAAATACTGCTTGGCCAGTGCCATGCGCGCTTCCTGACAGACTTCCCGAAAGCTGTGGCCCTGATCGGCGAGATAGCGGCGCAGACTGCGCGGGTGCATATTCAACTGCGCGGCGGTGCCGGTGAGCGAGAATGCGCAGGACTGCGGATTTTCCACCAGCGCGCGGCGCACGCGGGCGGCAATGCCGCTGCCCCGGTAGCCGTCGCCAAGCAGTTCACGCAGCTCGGTCGACAGGCTGCGAATCAGTGCGGTATTGCCTGAGGGAATGCGCTGATGGATCAGCGTCGATGGGGTAATCAATACATCGTGAGCGCGGTTGAAGTACACCGGACAACCAAACAGCTCCTCGTAGCGTGCGGCATAGTCGGGCGCCGGATGGCTGAAGTGGACTTCTGCGGGCGTGCTGGCCCGACCGCTGGGCACAATGGATTGGATACAGCGCCAAACCGCCAGCATACTCATTTCCATCAGCATTTCGCGGTGCGGGCGCGCCCGGCTGGTCACACTGAATACGCTGCTGGCGTACTGCTCCTTCACCACAATTTTATTGCGCAGCAGATAGTTTGAGCTGCTCAGTGCGTGGCTGGTCATTCGCGCGGCCTGCAGAACGGTCGGCGCGGTGAGCACCGCATAGCCGAGCAGCCCCGAGTCGGTAATCTGCGCGCTGTCGCCGAGCTGCAGGGCAATATCCGGCACGGCGCCGCGCCGCAGGGTATGCATCACCCGCAACACCGCCTGCATGCTGCCGTTCTCGTCGCGACTGGCCATCGACCAGTCCGACTTGACGCCACAGTCGACCGCGAGCTGGTCGGCATCGACCTGCGGGTAACGGTTCAGCAGAATATCCCGCAAGAGCCCGAGTCGGCGTCGACCGATATGTTCAACCTCAAAAAGCTGCATGATCGCGTACCGTTGTTGTGCAGGGCGTGGACCAAAATGATAGTCATTACTGGACCCAAATGATAGCAAATGCTCCTGCTGCATCGCCTTATGCTGATACGCTGCCTTCGCAGTGCAGGGAATCTTCCCATCAAAATAATAAGGAAAGTCGGTCGCCAGCCGGACTTTCAGGAGGAGAGAAGCATGAGAACACCCACCGTTTGCAGCGAATACCTTGATAGCACACTCCACTATCTGGAAGGGCGTGGAATCACCCCTGAACAGCTCCGTGGTCTGTTGAGACTGGATGTGCGGGAGCACGTCAGCGACAGCGGGCGCTTCCCGCTGCGTCTGTTTGAAATCGTACTGGATGCCGGCGAGCAGTTGCTGAAAGACCGCTACTTCGGTGCCCGCGCCGGTGTGCATTGTTCGCGTCAGGCCTGGGGCATGGTGAATTACCTCGGCATGAGCGCGGCCAATATGAAAGAGGCCATCGATGCCGTTGTGGCGTTTTCGCGTTTGCTGATCGACCACGGCGATGTGAATTTTGAGAGCATTGATGAGGACCAGACGCGGCTGAGCTGGCGAGTGCCTCCCCGCCAGATGCCGTCTCGGCATGTCATCGAGTTCTTCTTCACCAGTTGGTATCGCGCCAATAAGCCGCTGCTCGATTGCTGGTGCAGCCGCCGTGAAATCCACTTCCAGCACGCCGGTCCCGGCGATGCCACCGAAATTGCCCGTATCATTCAGGCGCCGGTGCACTACAACAGCCACAGCAATGCGGTGGAGTTCGATCGCACTTTTCTGGCGCGCCCCACGCAGTTTCCCCACCCGGAGATTCACGAATCGCTGTTGCAGATTGCCCGTGAGCAGCTCGCCAACCTGCAGTTGGAAGACCGGGTAATTCGTGAGGTGATGGACTGCATTATCCGCCAACTGCCGGAAGGGGTGCCCCGCCTGGAGGATGTGGCCGCCGAACTGGATATGGCGCCGCGCACTTTGCAGCGCAGACTGAGCTACATCAACACCAACTTCAAATGCCTGGTGGACGATGCGCGCAAAGAGCAGTCCCGCAAGTTGATTGTCGACTCCAGTGTCGGCCTGTTGGATATCTCGGCGGAGCTGGGGTTCAGCGATCAGAGTGCTTTCCAGAAGGCGTTCAAACGCTGGTTTGGTAAAGCGCCCGGCCGCTACCGTGTATCCATGCAGGCCATCGGCTAGCGTTTTCTTCTCTATGTTCCGGGGCGCCGACGGTGGCGCCCCGGGCCAAAAGTGGCGTGACGCAGAATAGCCGTCTTGTGTAATCCAGATACTATTCGTCCCTGTGATAACAGAAAAATAACGATTCCCTCACAAGGACGGTCCCTCATGAAACGCCTATCCGTGTTGCTGTCAGCGCTAGTGCTGCTGTGTTTCTCATCGTGGCTTGTCGCCGCGCCGATGCTGGAAGAAGTCGTCGTCACCGCGCAGAAGCGTGAGCAGAGCGCGCAGGATGTCCCCATTGCCATTACCGCCATGTCGGCAGAAGCGATGCGCGCCGCCGGCGTGACCGACATTGCCGACCTCACCGATATCAACCCCAGCATCAGTTTCGATGTGGGGCAAAGCTCGCAGAACTCCAGCCTGAAGATTCGCGGCATCGGCACCGTCGGCAACGGCCGCACCTTTGAAGGAGCGGTGGGCGTATTCATTGATGGCGTGTACCGTTCGCGCTCCGGCATGGCGCTGCAGGATATGAATGACATCGGCTCGCTGGAATTGCTGCGCGGGCCGCAAGGCACATTGTTTGGGAAAAACACCGTAGCGGGGGCCCTGTCGCTGAACAGCACGCGCCCCAACTTTGATGGCGTCTCCGGCAATGCCGAAGTCTTGCTCGGCAACTACAACAAAGAGCTGATTTCACTGGCGCTCAATCTGCCGCTGACCGACCGTCACGCCATACGAGTGTCGGCCATTTCCAATCGGCAGGATGGCTTTCTGCGCAGTCGCCAGCAGGACGGTCGCACCTATAATCAAACTGACCGCCTGAGCGCCAAAGTGCAGTGGCTGTTTGATATCAGCGATTCACTGGAGTCTCACCTGGTTCTCGATTACTCCACCGCCGATGCCGGTTGCTGCTGGGGCAGTGTGCAGGTGCTGAGCGGGCCGCTGACCGACGACCTGATCTACTATGCGAATCTGCGCGGACTGGATTTCTACACCGACCGCAACGCGGAAGATCAGCGTCTGACCAATAACAATTCCCGCTCCTCCGAACTGCGTGACGACATGGGCCTGAGCTGGACCCTGAACTGGGCGCTGGAGAATATGGACATCAAGTCGGTGACCGGCTTGCGGCGCTTTAAAGACGAGCAGGTTAACGGCGACGCGGACTTTGGCCCGGCGCATATTCTGCAGTTGAACGAGCCCACGCAGATCGACTTCTTCTCGCAGGAAATTAACCTCTCCACCAGCTTTGGCCCGGTGGATCTGATTGCCGGTCTGTACTTCTCCAAAGAGGAATACAGCAGCTACCGCAACTTTGTGGCGGATACCGACGCCAACAACTACGCCAGCTTCCGCACCACCATGGCCATTCCCGAGCTGCTCGGCCTGAGCGTGGATACCGCGCCGCTCTGTCGTCCGCCGGGGATGACCCTCGGTTGTACCACCTTGCTGAGCGGTTTGCTGGGGCCGTTGGGAATCGGTGCCTTCGACCTGTTCCCCGCCGGTGGCGAGAAAATCATTGAAGACAATTACTATCAGGATGCCACCAGTGCCGCTGCCTTTGTTCACGCGCAGGCAGACCTGGGGGCAGGCTGGACCGCCATTGCCGGTCTGCGCTACAGCCGCGATGAGAAAAAGGGCGGCTACGATCAGCTTTACTGGTATGACTCTCTGCTGTCGCGCCTGATCATCAACACCGGCTTGCTCGGCCCTGTACCGTCAGGTGATGCAAGTACACCACGAAACGCGCTGGACCTCTTCGGTATCTATAATTCGCCGAGTTTCTATGACGAGTATGAAAAGGGCGTCCTTACCAGCACCGCGTCGCTGCAATACGCCTTCAATGACGATGTGATGACCTACCTCACCTACAGTCGCGGTTACAAATCCGGCGCCGTTAACCTGTTCCAGGAAGCCGCCAACTTCAACAACACCACCTATGCCCCCGAGTATGCGACCAGCTGGGAGCTGGGGCTGAAAAGCCGCTACTGGGATGGCCGCGCACAAACCAATATCGCCCTGTTCGATACGGTGTATGAGAACCTGCAAATCAATTTCTTCAATGGCTTCAATTTCTTCACCCGCAATACCGGGGAAGCGGTCTCACGCGGCATCGAACTGGAAAATACCGTGCAGCTGACCGATGCCCTGCGCGCCGAGCTGAGCGTCATCTGGCTGGAGGCCGAATTCTCCGATTTGGGTGATGCCCCCGATACCATTCAGCATCTCGATGGTCGGCAAACGCCGCGTGCGCCAGATCTTTCCGGGGTGATGGCACTGACCTACGAGCAGCCGCTCAGTCAGTCGCTGATGGCCTATGGCCGCGTGTCGGGTTCCTACAGTGGTGAGCACTGGGCCAGCCCCGACACCGCAGATGAGCCGACGCAGGGTCCGTATACTCTGTGGGATTTGAGTTTGGGGATGCGTTTTATGGGGCGGTTTGACTACGACCTGAGTCTGTTCTGTAAAAACTGTACTGACGTGACCTATCGCACTATCTATTTTGCGATGCCGGTGCAGGAGGGCTCGTATAATGCCTATCTCAACGAGCCGCGCCAGATGGGTGTCAGTCTGAAAGCGAGTTTCTGATAAGGCACACGGCGGGCTAACGCCGTGGTATCTGGCGGGGTTGCTTGACCCTCGCCAGCATCGTCGCCAACTCGCTGGCGCTCAGATCATCGCCCACGCCATGGCCCTGCACAAGGCTTGCGCCCATTGTCAGCGCCTCCTGAATATCTTGCTGGTTCTCAACGCCGGTCACGATGCAGCTCCACTGGTGGCGCTGAGCGGCTTCCAGCGCCTGAGACAGTTGCCGCTGCCGGACGTCCCTGTCGGTGAGGCTGGTGCCGAGACGGGGCGGCAGACGGATTTCACTGACCATGTCGCAGCAGGTGTCTCCCAGACTGTCGGGGCTTTGATAGAAATTGCTCACCGCCAGATGAAAACCGTTGTCTACCAGTTGGCTCAGCGGTCTGATGTGCTGATAAAAATCATCGAGCAGGCGCGAGGGGAGAATCAGGGTCAGCCCGTCGGGGTTGTCGCCACTGTCGCGAAATACCCGCATCAGCGCGTCGACCAGAGCCGGGTCCTGCAGATCGTGAAGGCGCAGCGATATTGCCAGCGGCAGTGAATAGCCCGCGTTGCGAAGCTGCTGGCGGGCACGCAGGCTGCGAATCAGGTAGAACAGCAGGAAATTAAGGTGCTTGCCCCGTTCCTCCAGCGCAGGCAAAAACTGCTCACCGTGCTGAGAGCCGAATTTGCTGCTGTGCCACAGCAGCTTGGTATCCAGGGCGTGGAGTTGGCCGCTGGCGGCATTCACCTGCGGCCGGTAGCGAAGGAGAAATTCCTTGTTCTCTACGCCATAAATGATGTCGTTAATACTGAAAGCCGAAATCATGCACCATCGCTTTGGCTGTGCGGCAGTACTGTGCGAGGGGAATACCTGCACAGAGATCACGGCCACATGGCTAAGTCTCAAAATTTGCATCTATGCAACATAGAGGGTATCGCAATGCGATACGAGGCCGCCACCCCCGTGAACGGGGGAGCGCGCAGTTTTTAACAAAATTCCTGCGGCAATATGTCATGGCTTGCAGGTCAGGCCTGAGACACACTCTCTGCCCAATGTTATGACGGTGCACAAAGTCTGCGCCGCAACCACTGCATGGGAGAGAGCAATATGGAAGCCAAGGGCGTAGCAGCCATCGTAACCGGTGGAGCCTCCGGGCTGGGTGAGGGGGCCGCAAGAGCGCTGGCCGCTGCCGGGTGCAAGGTCGCGATTTTTGATCTCCAGGAAGCGCGTGGCCGCGAGGTGGCTGCTGAGCTGGGTGGCCTGTTTGTGCGTTGCGATGTGTCCTCAGCCGAGAGCGCCGAAGCCGCTTTCGCCGCCGCGCGAGAGGCCCACGGTCCCTGCGGGATCGCCGTGAACTGCGCCGGGATCGCCCCCGGCTCGCGAATTCTTGGCAAGAACGGCCCCATGCCACTGGAAAACTTCGACAAGGTGATTCAGGTCAATCTGGTTGGCAGCTTTAACATTATGCGCCTGGCGGCCGCCGACATGGCGACCCGCGATGCCAATGCCGACGGTGAGCGCGGGGTGATTGTTTCCACGGCTTCTGTGGCGGCGTTTGAAGGCCAGATCGGTCAGGTGGCGTACAGCGCTTCCAAAGGCGGCGTGGTCTCGATGACCCTGCAAGCCGCTCGCGAACTGGCGCGCGACGGCATTCGCGTGAATACCATTGCGCCCGGTCTGTTTATGACACCGATGATGGCGGGCTTTACGCAGGACGTGCAGGACAGCCTTGCCGCTACACTGCCGTTCCCACAGCGTCTGGGCAAGCCCTCTGAATACGGCTTGCTGGTCGAGCAGATTGTGAAGAACCCCATTCTTAACGGCGAAACCATTCGCCTGGACTGCGCGCTGCGCATGGCGCCCCGCTGATCAGGAGACAAGCCAATGACCGAGGTGAACCGCGAAGAACTGGAGATGTTCCGCGATATGCTGCTCAAGGTGATGGAGGCCGAAGTGGCCCCGCACTATGAGCAGTGGGACGAGCAGGGCATTATGCCCCGCGAACTGTGGAATACCCTGGGCGATGCCGGGCTGCTCTGCGTCGACGTTGACGAAGACAATGGCGGCTGCGGTGTGCCCTTTGAATACTCCACGCTGGTGGCCGGTGAAATCGCCCGTCTTGGCTACGGCGCGCTGGCAACCAATGTGATGGTGCACTCCGACATTGTCGCGCCGTATATCAGCCATCTCGCCAACGAGGAGCAAAAGCAATACTGGCTGCCGAAAATGGTCAGCGGTGAAGTCGTCGGCGCCATCGCCATGACCGAACCGGGCGCGGGCAGCGACCTGCAGGCCATGCGCACCAGCGCCAAAAAAGACGGCGACGACTATATTCTCAATGGCTCCAAAACCTTTATCACCAACGGCCAGCACGCCAATATGGTGATTGTGGCGGCGAAAACCGACCCCAACGCCGGTGCTCGTGGCATCAGCCTGTTTCTGGTCGATACCTCGCTGCCGGGTTTCCAGCGCGGTCGCAATCTCGGCAAAATCGGTCAGCACTGTGGCGATACCTCGGAGCTGTTCTTCGAAGATGTGCGCCTGCCAGCCTCTGCCTTGCTGGGCAAGGAAGGCGAGGGCTTCGCCTACCTGATGCAGGAACTGCCCCGCGAACGTCTGGTGATTGGCGTCATCGCCTGTGGCGCCGCGCGCGGTGTACTGGATTTGACCATCGACTACGCCAATGAGCGCGAGCTGTTCGGTCAGAAGCTCAAGCAATTGCAGAACACCCGCTTCCGCATCGCCGAAATGGAAACCGATGCGCAGGTGAATGCCGCTTTTGTTGAGCAGTGTGTGCAGCGCTACAAGCGCAGCGAACTGGATGCGGCGACCGCCTCCATGGCTAAATTCAGTGCTACCGAAATGCAGTGCCGGGTGGCCGATGGCTGTCTGCAACTGTTCGGTGGCTATGGTTACACCACCGAGTATCCGGTTTCCCGTGCCTTCACCGATGCCCGCGTACAGCGCATCTACGGCGGCACCTCGGAAGTGATGAAAGAAGTTATTGCGCGTTCTCTGCTGGGCCGAGGCTGAGCGGGCAATCCAATACGGAAAGAAAAGGAGTCATTAACATGACCGAGAACGTCGTTATTCTGGGCGCCGCCCGCACCGCCATGGGTGGCCTGATGGGCAGCCTGAGCACCGTACCGTCGCCGCAACTGGGTGCGGCGAGTATCGCCGCCGCCGTGCAGCGCGCCGGGCTGAAACCCGAACAGGTACAGGAAGTGATTATGGGCTGCGTATTGCCCGCCGGCTTGGGGCAAGCACCTGCCAGACAGGCCTCGCGCGGTGCCGGTCTGCCCGACGCCACGCCCTGTACCACCGTCAACAAAATGTGCGGCTCGGGGATGCAGGCGGTGATTGCGGCCCACGATTCCATTAAAGCGGGCAGCAACGGCGTAATGGTGGCCGGTGGTATGGAGAACATGAGTCTGGCGCCCTACCTGCTGCCCAAAGCCCGCGCCGGTATGCGTATGGGCCACGGCGAAGTTCTCGACTCCATGCTGTTCGATGGCCTGCAGGACGCCTACGAAGGCGGACTGATGGGTGTCTTCGCCCAGCGCAGCGCCGACGATTACAAGATCAGCCGTGAAACCATGGACGACTTTGCCATCGCCTCGCTGAGCAAAGCCGTTAGCGCGATGGAAGGCGGTGCCTTCGACGAGGAAATCGTCCCGGTAACCGTGTCCGGTCGCGGTGGCGACACCGTTGTCAGCGCCGACGAACAGCCGCCCAAGGCCAAGCCGGAAAAAATTCCCAGCCTCAAACCCGCCTTCGCCAAAGACGGCAGCGTGACCGCCGCCAACTCCAGCTCCATCAGTGATGGTGCCTCGGCACTGGTATTGGCCTCAGAAAGCGCGGCCACAGCGGCGGGCGCCACGCCCATTGCGCGTATCGTCGCTCACGCCAGCCACGCCCAATTGCCCGCCGAGTTCACTCTGGCGCCCATTGGCGCGATCAACAAAGTGCTCGACAAGGCGGGTTGGAGCAAAGACGACGTCGACCTCTTCGAAATCAACGAAGCCTTCGCCGTTGTGACCCTGCTGGCGATACAGGAACTGGGCCTGGACGCTGACAAAGTCAACGTCCACGGCGGCGCCTGCGCCCTCGGTCACCCCATCGGTTCCTCGGGTTCGCGGATACTCGTCACCCTCATCCATGCCCTCAAACAGCGCGGCCTGAAACGCGGCATCGCCTCGCTGTGCATTGGCGGCGGGGAAGGCACCGCGGTTGCGATAGAGCTGCTCTAAGCTCCATCTATACGGCGGCACGCCAACCGGTATCCCACATCCGAGAAGGCCTCTCATTGAGAGGCCTTTTTTTATGCGCGTATCCATACCCGTCTGAATGGCGTAATGACAGCCGCTGAAAATCCACTATATTTTTATGACGACAGACTTTATGCTCATTTAACGCGATACACGGATAGCCGTATCGATTCAGCCGCAGTCAGTAACACCGCCACATAGGGAATTGAGGCAGAATGACAAAACGCCTACCTCAAAATTACAGCGCAAGACCTCGCCTCGGGGTGTTTGATGCTGGTGTCTTCAGTAATTTCCCAATGTATTCGACCGTATTTTTCGAAGCAGCGCGGCGAACTGCTACGGCGCGCCTCGCTTGTCTGTTGCCGAGAGCTTATCGTGAGCGTTTTACGGTTTTTTCGTGGTGGGCGATATGATTATCGAGAACTCCCGATAATAACTATTATGAGGACGGAGCCCTCATTAGAAGGCTATTAAATGGCAATAGAGGGCAAACGGGTGGCCCCGATTATTCCAATCTTTCGCACCATTTACTCAGATTCTCTGAACTTGGCGGAGTTAATGAGTAACTTCGGGGCGGCAGGCCTTAACCTGCTTGTAGCGACAGGAGAAATCTTATGGCTACTAAGAAGTGCGGAGGGTGCAAAACGCCGCCCAAGGGCAAAAAGACTGTTTCAGTCAAGTCCTATAAGCGGCGCAAGCCCCGTAGTTGCTAGTCTTGAGCTAGCGTAATACGGTAATCGGGGTCACCCCTTTGTTCTTTTCAGTCTGAATTATTTTGCCATTTAACAAGTTACCATTATCGCCACGCAAAGACAGCGCGGCTCGGACGTCGTCGCTAGGGCTCCTCCGCCCTAAAGCAAGGCGTTAACAATCAGAGGAAATGATGGAGCAGTACCTTGGAATATCAGCAGCAATTCTGGGCTCACTTGGTGGCGCAGGTGTGATTATTATTGCGCTTTCCAGTTGGCTCGGAAAGGTTTGGGCTACCAGACTGATGGACAACGAGCGCCACAAGCACGATCGGGATTTAGAAGCTTTACGAGCTTCATTAAAAGCTCAGAATGATAAGCAGTTGACTGAAATGTCGAGTGATTTCGAGATATTCAAGCAGACACATTTGCGTGAACACAACGATAAGCTTGCAATATATCGCGCTGCACTCGATACGGTTGTTACCATTCTGGCAAAAGTCGAGCTTTTAGTTATCGGGCAGAGGGGCGAGCTGTCTACTGAAGAAAAGGAGGCATTCGAAAACGACAGGCTGCGGATCTACGGGTACCTTGCGATGCTGGCGCCACAGTCTGTAATAGATGCAAACGATGCGCTCGTTGACCTCTTGCTAGCCCTCATTTATGACGGTGAACAAACTAATTGGGAAACAGTCAGAAATTCTGCGCTACGTTTGATCAATGCCATGAGGGCTGATATTGGTCTCAATAAGGAACCGGTAGCCTATAACGGTAACCGCTAAATTTTTAACAAGGCTAGGCTTAGCCACGTCTTTTTCGTTGTAGCTTCGCCTACGCCAAAAGCCGCGCGTGCTAGCTGGCGTTATTAGTGCGTGTGCACCACAACTTGTAGACACCTTCCAGTAGTTATATGGACTTCCCTAGTCATTTATTGCCCACGAGCACCCCTTATGTTCCCCAACTTCCACTACACCACCGAGCTGCATATCAACGCCGATGCCGAGGCGGTCTATGCCGCGATTGCGGATTTCAATAGCTACTCCCAATGGAATCCCTGGCTGATTCAGGCCAGCGGTGTGTGTGCTGAGGGAGAGCTGGTTGATGTTACCGTGCGCCTTGGGCGACGGGTGATGTCGGTGCAGCACAAGGTATTGGAGACTGTGCCGGGCAGGGTGTTGCGCTGGTGTGATCTGGGCTGGTTTACCAAGGCTGCTTACGGTGAGCGCTGTCGGACGATTGAACCACAGGCAACGGGCGGTGTGCGCTACCGCAACGAGCTGCCGGTGACCGGGCCATTGGCTTGGCTGGCGCACTTGTTTACGGGTCGGGCATTGCAGCAGGGGATGCAGGCAGAAAACGAGGCGCTGAAGCGTTTTGTGGAGTCGGGTGGGTCGACTCCAGAGGCTTAGCTAGAGGTTTTATCGCTCGGGGCTCGGTCAGTTCTGCTAGGATCATCTGGTGTTGGCTTGGCTTTGAGTGACGTCCCTTAACTATGTTGGATTTTGAGATTTACGCGCCGATCTCGGTGCCGGTGAGCTGGCAGTCGGAGCGGGTGGTGGATAACGACCAGCGTTATCGCTTGTTGAAAAAGCGGCTGGCGGAGTTTGCCTCGGTCACCGTCAGCGAGAATCCCTGGCCGATGGGTTATGGCTCGCTTGAACACGATAATTTTCCCCTGATTTATCAGCCTTCGGCGGTGGTGACGATTGCCGGATTGTCGGCTGAGCCGGATGTGCGCGAGGCGTGTTTGTATGTTTACGACAATTGTCTGGCGGTATTGCATGTGCGCCTGTCGGTGGTGGCGGATCTGGCCGAGATTGACGATCTGGAGATTACCCAGCGCATAGAGGCGCTGTCACAGCAGCATGTGTCGCCCTTGTTGCGGGCCCTGTATCGCGCCAAGCCCGAGGCGCCCTTGATTGATCCGCGTGCCTACCGGTTTTTTGACAGCGACGAGGACGCGCTGTGTCACGGGAAGCCGCACTGGGTTGCCAGAATGCTGAGTTGTGCCGAGGCATTAAGCCCGGAGCATTACCTTCCCTGGCTGCAGAGCGTGGACGAGCAAAGCGAATACCTGTTGTTAGGTTCGGGCAACTCCCTGTTGACCGATGCGGCGTATTTTTCGGATGTGCATCGCATTATGGTAGTGGCGCAGTTTCATGCGGCGCTGATGGGGCGCATTGAAGAGATGCTGAAGGAAAACCTGCGCCGCTATAACAGCAACTACTACGACAACGGTAACAGCGCGCCTTTGAGTACTTTCTTCGAGCACCAGCAGTACCGCAACGATCATATCGAATACATCAATATTCAGGTGTCGGCGGCGATGGCGGGCGTACAGGGGCGGCGGCGCGAGCTGCTGCAACAGTTCAGCGCGGCCTGGGGCTTCGACGCGCAGCGGGAGCGGCTCAGCCAATTGACGACGCTGGCGCAGGCGCGCCTCGACCGTCTGCTGCAAAACAAACTCCGTCAGCAAAACCGCAGTATTCAAACTTTATTGGCCTTTCTGGGTTCCCTCGGACTGGTCAGCCTGATCGTGGACTTGATTGCGGTGGGCGGCGAGGTCAGTCATGACGAAACGGTGGGTCTGCTGGATCTGATCCAGGCGGTGTCGGCGGAACACCTGCTGGGCTTTACTGTTATAGTGGTGCTGTTTCTCACTCTGTATTTCTACCGTAATCATGAGTAAGCGCATTCGATTCACCGTGATTTTTTCTGCTCCGGCCTTTCCCTACGAGGCGGTGCTGGATTGGCTTGGCCCCAAATTAGGCGAGGCGTTTTCCGGCGCCTGTTGCGAAGCCATCGACGGCTTTTGGTCGGCAGACGGTGAGGAGGACAAGGCGCAGTTTCTGCCGGGGCAACATGAGACGGGAATGCGGGTACTGGTGTCGGTGACCCCCGAGCGGCGCGAGGCCGCGCTGTTTGAGTTGCAGACCCTGTTACAGGCCATGAAAGACGCGCTGGACCTGCCGCTGCAGTGGATTCATGTTGAAGAGGAAGAGGTGATCGCCCGGCATTTCAGGCTGGCGTGAGTCTGAAGCCCCAAGCCGCCATCATTCCGCAGGCGACCTGTCAGGGCCGCCCGCGCCTTGGTCGTGATGGGGCTTATAGCGGCGAGCGTATCTGCCCTCGCGTCATCGGCAACACATCCAGCAGAAAATCGCGGTGCGCTTTCACCGCCCGCGAAAGTTGCTCGGCGGGAATACGGTCGGCAGTGTCTTCCTCGGTGTGGTAGTGCGGCGTTGCCATCGTCAGGTTCACGCTGGGCACCCCGAGTTCACCCATTGCACCTTCCAAATCACCATTCGCGGTCACCGAGGGAACGGTTGGCAACACCACGGTCAGCGGCGTGAATTTAAGAATATGCGGCATGAATTTGCGGATAAGCGCCGGATGCGCGGTGGTGAATAGCGCGCGTTCCTCGTCGCCGGGACGTTCCAGTACCAGCCCGAGCATGTCGATAATGCCGGTGGTGCTGAGGTGCTCTTCGCCTTTGGCGGCCAGGTGGTCGAGATTCATAAACAATTCCAGCTCATCGACCCGGTGCTGGTTTTTCTCCAGCCAGTGATTGACGCCGCCATAGGGATAGCCTGCGTCGTGTCCGGTCACCCCGAGAAACAGCATATCCCGTGGCCGTTCGGCCTGCGGCAGTGCGGCAAAGTATTCCGCCAGTCCGATCAGCCCGGCCACGCCAGTGGCATTGTCCAGGGCACCGGCGAACCAGGCATCGTAGTGGGCGGTGACGAGAACGGTGCCGCTCAATTCTCCCGAGCCGGGCAGGCGACCGATCACATCATGGGTCGTGCCGTTAACGTGTCGGGCGTCTAGCTGCCAGGAAATCGAGCCGCCGTCTCGCGCTGCCCGGCGAAGCCGCGCCAGATCCTGCGCTCCAAGCTGGAAGGCCGGAATGGCGTTGTCGTCCAGCAAGTTGCTGCCGGAACTGGTGGGGCGGATCAGGTTGTCGGGGGCGTCTGAGCTGACAAACATGGCTACCGCGCCCAGCTCGGCGGCCCGGTGATAGGTATTGGGGTAGGTGGCAAAGACGTTGAGCAAGGCCCGCCCGGTGACGACCACGGCTTTACCGCTGATATCGCGTGCCATCAGTTCCAGCTCGGTGCCCAATCCCACATCAACCAGTTCGGCGGTGCCGGTACCACCACGGGTTGACCACATGGGGAAGCTGTCGACCTCCACGGGAACCCCGTCTTCGATGAGCTGCACCTGCCAGTCATCCAGCTGCCACTTTCGGAAACTGTAGGGATCGATTTCCGTCTCCAGCCCGGCGTCCTCGAGCGCTTTTGCCAGCCACTCGGTGGCCAGACGCTCTTCGGGATAGCCCGCCCAGCGGGGTTCGTAGCTGGTCAGTTCCTGTACCCAGTTGTGCAGGCGTACGGGGTGCATCGGCTCTGTGGGCAGCAGTACATCGCTGCCGCCGCCGTCGTTACCGCCATCGGCAGATTGAGACTGGCTGTCGCCGCCGCAGCCTGCGAGCAGGCTCAGCAGCAGTGACAGCGCGAAAATACGGGGGAGGGTGAATACGGTGTTCATCAGTAAAATCTCTCGAGAATCCAATCGGCGATGGAGCCAGCGGCCATATCTGCGGTGGGCGAATGGGCGGCGGGCCAGCGGTAGTAATCGACGTCGTAGCCGTTGTCGCGGTAGGTCGCTACCAGTTGTTCGGCATAGGGCAGGTGGGCAACCAGATCGAAAATGCCGACATCGATGCGGATGGGAACATCAAAACGCATGGGCAAATGACGCACATCGTCGGCAGCCAGTGCGCGGCGTATTTCGGCGGCGGCTTCGTCGCCACGGGGTCCTTTGAGCTCGGTAGGGGGCAGACCACCCCAGGATTCCGGTCGCGACAAATCGCCCAGACACAGGCGCTCCAGATCGGGCCAGAGCGCCAGCGCCCGTTCTGACAGGCCACCTTCTTCCAGCAGCAGACGTTTGAAATCGGGGTCGACAGTGGCAATGCCGTGGGCGACCAGCGCGGCCAGGGCGACGGCTTCGTTAATCCCCAGACCGGTGATGGGCAGTGCTTCGGCGATCAATACCAGATTTTCCAGTTGGGTGACCGGGGTGACCGAGACTACACCCGCCAGCGTCAGATCGCGGGCTTCGGGGTGCAGGCGGCTGCCACTGTTGAGGGCGGCTACCCCGCCTTCCGAGTGTCCCGCGGCCACCCAGTAATCGCCCACTTCGTCCCAGTGGCCCGCCACCGCCGACGACATGTCGCGCATGGCCTGCGCCAGTGAGTCGCCGCGAAGATAGGGGTGCGGGCCTGACTCGCCAAGCCCTTCATAATCGGGGCGGGCAACAACCACGCCCCTGCTCAGCAGCTTGCGGGCGATTTCGTCGCCCTGCTGCATTTTCTGCAACTCGGTCGAGTCGGCAGAGGCGTGGGAGGGGGCGCAGGCATCGGCGGCACCGGTCGTCATGTGCCCGTAGATCACCAGCGGCCATTCACCCTCGGCGAATTGCGGCTGCTCGGGGAGCATCACCAAGCCTGATGCCAACGCGGGATTACCCAATACATCCACGGTGGTGTAGCGCACAAACAGCGTACGCGCCGCGCCGTCGAGGTGGAGGAAATCGTCGGCCTCGTGGGTTTCGACGAGGGTGCCGGGCTCATAGAACTGCCAGCCTTTGGCCGACACCGGCGGCACTTCCGCCTGTGGAGTATCGGGAATCAATGGCGGCGGGCCTTCCCGGTCGGGCTCCGATGGCGAGGGTGGCGTATCGTTGCCTGCGGCTCCGCCACCGCCACCGCCACCGCCACCGCAGGCGGCCAGCAGCAGAAACAGGCCGATAATAAGCTGCTTGTTCATGGTCTCTCCTGTCACACAATCGCCCGCTGCAAGGTTTTACAGGCGAGCGCCACCCGCGACGCATAGCGCCGATGTGCGATGTCGGGTGTATCAAGGGGGCGCGTTAGCGCGGTCTTATTGCTGTGGCGTGTTGCCGCTTATGGCGCGACGGATAATCGTTGCCACACCGCCGCGTGAGCGGCTGAAACGACGGGGATGAATGGATTCTCTCTCATCATTTTTTATGGTCTCGGGCATCTTTTTATAATGTTGCCTACGGTACCGCCTCAACGTAGTATCCCGCTTGTATGAAATGACGGTCTTTATATAAAACTGGCGAGAATGGCTTCATCGCAAAACGATAATAACAACAAGATTGCGCACCCTGCGGAAGCGGGCGTCACGATCTATTACTGGTCGTGCAGCCTGGTGTTGCTCGCGCCCTCGCTGTTGCTGGACCGCCCCGCCAGCCCGCTCTGCGCTACCCTCAGAATCGCCTGTAACGAGCCCTATACGATTGAAGTGGAGGGCAAAACCTTACAGACCCGCGCCTCACTGGTGGCGCCCCGTGCCGGGCGTAAACGCGTCACGGCGGTGAACAGTGATATCGCGCTGTTTTATATTCCCATTGATATGCCCGAGTACGCCGCGCTGAAGAAAAAGCTCGGTAAACAGAAGATCATCGATCTGCCCTTTGACGAGTAGAGGCCTTTGTGCCGACGATCCGCAAAGCCATGGTCGAGACGCTGTCACCGGAAGCGATCAAGGGTTTGGTGAAGGATGTGGTCAGGGCGATTACCGGCGAGACCGGTGAGGTCAGCGTGCCCGTGGATAATCGCATTGTTCGGGCCAGAGAAATTCTCGACGACACGCCGCTGAATGAAGTCAGGCTGGAGTCTCTGGCTGAGCAGGTGCATCTGTCGCCGTCGCGGCTGCGAGAGCTGTTCAAAAAGCAGACGGGATTCACCATTGGCCAATACGCTCGCTGGCGCGCGGTGTGGCGGGCCTCGTTACTTTGGCAGCGCGGTTTGAAATTTACCGACCTCGCGCTGGAGGCCGGTTTTCACGATCTGGCGCATGTCGACCGGGCATTCACAGAAATCTTCGGGATGAATCCCTCGAAGGTAATTGATGCGGCGTTTGTGCGGTTGGTGAACTGTGAAACCGACGACGATACACCGCGAGAACATACGGCTTCCTGAGTCGCCGTGAAAATGTGGCAAGCCCTCGCGTTGCAAGGCGCTGTTATTGGCGTAAAAATCTTAGCTTCTTCTCAGGGTGATACCGTCAATGGAAAAGCCTTTTTCTCTCGCAGAGCGAGCGCGCAGTTTCCGCTATGCCTTCAGCGGTCTCGCTGAACTGCTACGCAGTCAGCACAACGCCCGTGTTCATCTCTTTGCGTCCCTGCTGGTGGTCATCGTCGGCCTGAGCCTTGGCGTGACGCGTATGGAGTGGTGCGCGCTGCTGTTGGCGATGATGCTGGTCTGGATTGCCGAGGCGTTGAATACCGCACTGGAGTTTCTCTGCAACCTAGTCTCACCGGACTTTCACCCGTTGATAAAAAAATCCAAAGATGTGGCCGCGGCATCGGTACTGATCAGTGCCGCAGGCGCGGTTGTGATTGGCGTGCTGATTTTTCTGCCTTACCTGCTGACCTGGGGATAGGTATTCACGGGAATTGATCGCCTCGTCTTGATCTCTGAGCCGCAGCCGGTAGGGTGGAGGTTCATGGAATGAGATAACGGAGGCGGTTGTGCTGGAGCAACTGCAACGCCGATTGGGGCTGCAGACAATACCGGGGGTGTTTTTTACCTCGGCGGGCATCGCCCTGATATTTGCGGTGATGGCCGTGCTGTACGGCGCGGAGCTTGCCGAGCGCTTTGGCCAGATCGCTGGCTGGGTCGCTCAAAACCTCGGCTGGTTTTATATCTTCTCGGTGAGTGCCTTGCTGGTTTTCCTGCTGGGTCTGGCTGTCAGCCGCTTCGGGAATATCCGTCTGGGGGCGGATGACAGCCGTCCCGACTATTCGAACCTGACCTGGTTCACCATGCTGTTTGCCGCCGGAATCGGCACCATTCTGATGTTCTGGGGCGTGGCCGAGCCGGTGTCGCATTTTGCGCAGCCTCCTTTCGAGGGTGTCGAACCCTACTCCGAACGGGCGGCAGGCGATGCCATGACCATTGCACTGTACCACTTTGGTTTGCACACCTGGACGATCTTTGCGATGCCGGGCTTGGCGATCGGCTATTTTGCCTATCGCCACGATTTACCGATGCGAATCAGCAGTCTGTTTTACCCCATTCTCGGCGCGCGCACGTTCGGGCCGTTGGGCTGGGCGATTGATGTGATTGCGGTACTGGGCACTTTGTTCGGGGTGGCGACGTCGCTGGGGCTGGGTACCCTGCAGTTAAACAGCGGTCTGCATTACCTGTTTGGCACGCCGGTGACGGGCTGGGTGCAGGTGTTGCTGATTGTGGTGATCAGCAGTATCGCGGCGACCTCGGTGGCATTGGGCCTAGATAAGGGGGTACGCCGCTTGTCGCAGCTTAATGTGGTGCTGGCGATGGCTCTGCTGGGTTTTGTGCTGGTGGTGGGGCCTTCGGTCTTTATTGCCGAGGGCATGGTGCAAAGCGTGGGTGATTACCTTAATGCCTTGCCATGGCTGTCATTCTGGACAGAGACCTTCAACGATTCAGACTGGCAGCGGCGCTGGACGCTGTTCTACTGGGCCTGGACCATTTCATGGGCGCCCTACGTGGGGATTTTCATTGCGCGAATCTCCAGAGGACGCACCATTCGGGAGTTTATTGCCGGGGTGCTGTTTGCACCGACTGCCTTCACCTTGATCTGGTTTGGCATCTTCGGACTGGCGGCGATCCATGTGGAAATGGGCGGCCAGATTGGATTGGCTGAGCAGGTACAACAGGACCCGTCAGTCGCGATTTTTGCCTTTTTGGAACGCTTTCCGCTGGCGGCGTTTTCCTCGGCATTAAGCGTGGTAATCATCGTCATTTTTTTCACGACGTCCTCAGACTCTGCCTCACTGGTGATCGATATGTTAACCCGCCGTGACGACCAGCCTTCGCTGGTACGGCAGCGCATTTTCTGGGCGGCAGCGCAGGGGATGATTGCGGCAACACTGTTGCTCGCGGGTGGACTGGATGCGCTGCAGAATGTCATTACCACATTGGGACTGCCGTTCTGTATTTTGCTGGTTTTTATGGCGGTCGCGCTGTTCAGAGCCTTACACGCTGATTATCGCGGTTACAGCATGGATGAGTTGGTCAAAGGGCGGGCTTTTCCTGAAGTCGAAGCCGAAGCTGAATCCAAACAGGAGAACGACTATGTATCGGAAACTGTTGATCGCCATTGATCCGGACGACGATGGTGAAGCAAAACGGGCGTTGGAGGCGGCAATGACGCTGCTCGATGACGACGGAGAGCTGCATCTGGCCAGTGCCTACAACCCCGGCGGTGGCGGCTTTTTTCCCCATGTCACCGAAGAGTCACCGGAGGACAAAGAGGCTGAGGTGAGAAGCACGCTCGACTTGCTGGTGCGCAAATACCTGCCCATTAACCGCAGTGCCAGCCTCCACGCACTGGCGGGCAGCGCCAGCGAGAAGTTGGTTGATTTGGCGGGGCAGTTGGGCGCCGATCTGATTATGCTCGTGTCTCGCGGCACGAGCGCACACTGGCCGCTGCGCAAAGCGACGGTTGAGTATGTGTCGGTGAATGCGCCTTGCGCCGTGATTGTGCTGCCCTCTGTTCAGAAAGCAGAGCCTCCGGCTGCCGACGATGCAACAGTGTAGTCCTCCTTGTTTGCCAGTCATCGAGCCCTGTCGGTAGCAAATACTTTGTGACGATATCTTGATCTGACGCGGTTCGCCCGGTGGTAGGCGGCGCTATGCTTTCCGCTGTTGCTGATTTGCAGAGCAGGAGAGTGTCATGCGGGCCTTATCACCGGGATTACAGCGCCTTGCCCTATTTACGGCCGGCGTGATGGCGGTCTCGGTAGCCTATTATCTCTATGCCTATTTCCACTACATGCCGGTTAAAGAAAGCGAGACCTTTCTTGCGGAAATAGGGGAGGCCTTCGGTGAACTGGGCCTGTGGTTGCTGTGCTTTATCTACCTGAGGACCGCTGCGAAACTGATGCTGGGCAAAGGCGCCATCGCGCGCCGACTGCTGCCCGACTACTCACCAGCAGTGAACCTGAGCCCTCTGGCGCAAGCCATACGCTTTCTTGATCGCACGCATATCTACGTCGGTATTACCGCTGTGGCGGCCATCCTGCTGCACATTGCACTGATGGGGGTTCCCATGGAGATACTGTTTTTCCCCGCAGTGCTGGCGCTGGTGGTATGGCAGGGACTGTTTGGCCTGTTTATCACCTGGCGATACACCCCCACACAAATCAGAAAATTCTCCTACCTTGTTCACGCCCAGTTATTCACCGGTGTCATGATTGGCATTTTCGCCTATCTGGGGCATTTGCTGATCGATTAGCAAATACCGGAATTTCTCTGTGCTAGATTGGTCGACAGATCTAACTGTGCGATTAAGCCCGGAGAGCGCTTGAAGACCGCCGCGATAGTTTTACTGCTTGTTTTAGCCGCGTCAGTGGCAGATGCCCGTGTGGTGGAGATCCGCTCCGGCAGCATCGAGGGAACGACGCATGACGGTGTCGACCGATACCTGGGCGTGCCTTACGCCGCCCCGCCGGTAGGTGAGCGGCGCTGGCGTGCGCCGGTTCCGGCAGAGCGCTGGGTGGGCGTACGGCCCGCGAAGCGAGCTGCACCTGCCTGTGCCCAAATCGGAAATTTCTATGCGAGCGCTGACGAGAGCACCTTTGAGCAGGTTTATGGCTCGGAAGACTGCCTGTATCTGAATGTGTGGGCGCCTGAAGCCGACGGACAGCGCCGCCCGGTGCTGCTGTTCTTTCACGGGGGTTCGGGCATCTTTGGTAATGCGGCGCATCCACTCTACGATGGCGAGCGTTTGGCCCGCGAGCTCGACGCGATAGTGGTGACCGCAAACTATCGGCTGGGCGTGTTGGGCTCACTGCAAAGTCCGGCTTTGCAGACCGGCGACCCTGCGGAAGACGCCGGCAGCTTCTATTTGCTGGATATGATCCGGGTGCTGGACTGGCTGCATGAAAACTGTTCGGCATTCGCCTGTGATGAAAACCGGCTGACCATTTCAGGGCAGTCGGCCGGTGCCGTTTCCGTGTTGGCGCTGTTGCGGTCGCCCTTGGCCGCAGGCAAGTTTCACGGCGCGATCAGCTTCTCCGGTCTGCCATTTTCCTCGTCGAGCGATCAGGCCCAAGAGCGCACCGGAGACTTTGTCGCAGAGTTGCTTATCGACAATGGCGATGCACAGAGCCGGAGAGCGGCCCGGAAGAAATGGGCGGCGATGTCTGCTGAGGCGCAGCGGCAGTACTTGTATCAGCAATCCACAGAGGTGTTGCTGGAGGCGTCTGGCTACGGCCTGGTGCCCTTGCCGCTTGCCGACGGGCATGTGCTGATGAGCAAGGACAAGGCCGATGGCATCGGCGCCGAGGTGGTCAGTCATGTACCGCTGATGATCGGCAAGGTGCGCAATGAAATGAGCACCCTGATTCGCATTAAAGGGAAAGGACGAAGCCCGGAAAAGTTGTGGCCGCTGTTTAACGGAGAGCCCCGTGAGGAAACGGTGAATCAGGCGCTGGGACTGTGGAACGGCCCGATACGCAATATCAGCATTGCGCTTGCAGAAAGCGCTGTCAGGAAGACGCTGCGCAGTGTCGAGCAGGAGTATTCAGAGACGCTTCCCGCCGTGTATGTCTATCGCTTTGTATGGGAGAACTACCCCAACCCCTGGAAAGTCGATTTCGGTGCGTTTCACAGTCTGGATATCCCGTTTATCTTCGGGAATTTCATTGATGACCGAGAGATGTATATGCGATTTGCCTGGACCCCGGAGAACCGGCGGGAGCGCGAAGCCTTGCATAAGGTCATGGCAACTAGGCTCAAGGCATTTGTGCATACCGGGGACCCGAATCGCGCTGATTCCAACTTGCCGTACTGGCAAGCGAGGGGCAGCGGTGACTACACCGAATGTTGGGGCTGCGGGGAGTAAATCTGCGGGGGCGACGAGGCGGTGCTGGCCGCTCAATGGTCCTGCTTGCGGTAACTCAGCGGGCTGAGTCCGGTCCAGTTTTTAAAGGCGCGGGAGAAGGCCCCCGGCTCGGCAAAGCCCAGTCGGGTGGAGATATCGGCGACGCTGAGGTTTTGTTTGGTGAGCATGACAATGGCCTGATCGCGGCGCAGATTGTCTTTGATCTTCTGGTAGGAGTTCCCTTCTGACTTGAGCTTGCGGCACAGGGTGTAAGACGTCATGTGCATATGCTCGGCGACCCAGGCGAGAGTGGGCAGCCGGGCTTCGTCCTGAGCTTCCAGCAATTGCCGAATCTGTGTGCTGAGGCTGTTGTCCTCGTCGGTCCAGATCAGCAGGTCGCGGGGCGAGTTGAGCACGAACTCATTGATCTCTGCGGCGCTGCGAGTCACCGGCATGCTCATGTAGTTCTTGCTGAAGAACAGGCTGTTACGCTCCCGGTCGAAGTGGCATTCGCAGGGAAATACAAAGCGGTATTCATCGAAATGTGAGGGCAGGCTGTGCTGGAAGGTCGCCTGGCTGAGTACGATTTTGCGACCGATCATCCAGCCGATCAGTCGGTGCCAGACCATCAGCAGCCACTCCACGAGAAAGCTGTCGGGATCGAGTTCGGGGTGTCGGTGTTCCAGACTCAGCTCTACTTCGTCGTTGTGGTAGCGCAGGGAGAAACGCAGGTCATCAGAAAACAGGCCGTAGGCGCGAATGCTCTGGCGCAGCACCTCGCTCATATTGGGCGCGTGGACGACCAGTGCGCCCATCAAATGAAAGTGGCCGACGCGGCAGGGATGGCTGCTGCGGCCCATAAATTCGTCGTCGAGGACTTTCCAGCAGAGCCGGAACAGGCGAATAAACTGGTCGGTGGGAATCCGCGCTTTGGGCTGATGCAGCAATTGCGGGTCGATACCGCGCTCCCGCAACAGGCTGTCGCAGTCGAGGCCGCGCTGTGTCATGCCCCAGACAACGGCACGAGCGTAGTGCGATGAGAAGGTGAGATGCTTCATGAACCCGGCCGGCGCAAAACTTGTCAAATTATCTGCTGCAACTTGTCATTCTGTTGCCCGGGAGCATTGCTTACCCTGACGCTTTCTCTCCCGCGGCAACATTCTCGCGCTGCGGCAACAATAGTTATAACGACCCCGACTAGATACAGGCAGAACTATGAAAGCGACCAGCTACCAGGATTTCGCAGACGGCTTTTCTGTGGATCAGATCATACAGAATTTCGTGGGCAATTTTAACGACGGTATTAATGGCTGTGTGGAGTTATGCGACCGATGGGCGGATGACAAGGCCCGCATTGCGCTGCGTTACGAGCGTATTGACGGCAGCAGGGGAGAGCTGAGTTTTGCTGAGCTTCAGCGTCGTTCGGCGCAGTTTGCCAACTATTTGACCAGCCTGGGCATTGGTCGGGGTGACCGGGTAGCGGGCTTGTTGCCGCGTACCCCAGAGCTGCTGATTTGTGTCATGGGCGCGCTGCGTGCCGGGGCGGTATACCAGCCGCTGTTTACCGCATTCGGTGCCGGGGCTATTGAGTATCGACTGCAAAAAGCCGGTACCAAGCTGGTGGTGACCAACACCGAGCAGTGGCCGAAACTCAGTGAGGTGGCCGAGCTGCCCAATACGCTGCTGCTGGCGGAGGCCGACGCAGCGGAGGCGGCGCAGGCCGGTGCGCTATTTTACCCGTCACTGGATGCCCAATCCGAGGTGTTTGAGCCGGTGCTGCTGGGCGAGGATGATCCCTTCCTGCAAATGTTTACTTCCGGCACGACGGGCAAGGCCAAAGGGGTCGCCGTACCGCTGAAGGCGCTGATGGCCTTCTACATGTACATGCATTATGCCGTGGGCTTGCGCCAGAGTGACCGCTTCTGGAATGTGGCGGATCCCGGCTGGGCCTACGGGCTTTACTACGGCATTGTCGGGCCGCTGCTGCTGGGCTGTACCACTCACTTTAACGAGGCCGGATTTACCGCCGAGAATACGCTGGAGTTTCTGCGTCGCAATCAGATCAACAACCTGGCGGCGGCCCCCACCGCTTACCGTTTGCTGATGGCGAATGAAGAGCTGATCGCCCAGTATCCGGAGATTTCTCTGGATCGGGCCAGCAGTGCCGGAGAACCGCTGAACCCGGAAGTGGTGAGCTGGATGCGCCGCCTGTTCGATTGTCAGGTGTACGACCAGTACGGCCAGACTGAAACCGGCATGACGTCCGGCAATTTCCACGAGCTGGAGCACCCCTTTCGCGACGCGAGCATGGGTTACGCGATTCCCGGCTACCGCCTGGTGGCGCTGGACAGTGATTTCAATGAGGTGGGCGCGGGAGAGACCGGGGAGCTGGCGGTGGATATGGAGCAGTCACCGCTGTTCTTCTTTCCGGGCTATCTGGGTGGTGAGAAAAAACCGTATCACGGCAAATACTATTTAACCGGCGATCTGGTGGTCAGCAACGGCGACGGTTCGCACTCATACACCGGGCGCGACGACGACATTATCGCGTCGGCGGGCTACCGCATCGGGCCTGCCGAGGTGGAAAGCAGTCTGCTGGAACACGAAGCGGTAATCGAGAGCGGTGTGGTCGGCAAACCCCACCCCAAGCGTGGCACCATTGTGAAGGCCTATGTGGTATTGGGCGATGCCCATGAGCCCACACCAGAAATGATTGAGCGCCTGCAACACCATGTCCGCCAGCGCCTGTCAACGCACTCCTATCCCCGTGAGATCGCGTTTGTCGAGGAACTGCCGAAGACCTCCAGCGGCAAGATCCAGCGCTTTGTCCTGCGTCAGCGTGCGGAAGAGGAAGCCCGCAACGGCGATTAAGTGCACCGTTGCGGCAGTGTATCAGTCAGCGATTTGTCCGGGCGTGAGCAGGTAGTGGCCTACAAACCACTCCTTGCCGCCGTCATAGGCAAACAGCTCGGCGCAGGCAAGCAGGAACATGCGCCAGCGATTGAGCTGCACCCGAGGGTTGGGCGCATCGGCCAAGACCTTCAGGGCCTCGCTGCGCTGACTGTCCAGCTTCTCCAGCCAGGCTTCCAGCGTTTTGGCGTAGTGCACACCATTGACGCGCCAGCTATCGACGATGCGCATGTGCTCGGAGAAATGCATCAGAGTGTCGAAGGCGGGCATCTGGCCGCCGGCAAAGAAGTTGTCGGTCATCCAGCCGCCGTCGAAGGGGTAGTGCAGATGTGCATGACAGAAAATGTGCACAAACATCAGGCCCTCGGGCTCCAGCCACTGCGATACGTTCTTCAGCAGCTCCCGGTAGTTGCGCACATGCTCAAGCATCTCAATGCTGACAATGCGGTCGAAGCGCTTGCTCAGTTGCAGCTCCGCCACGTTGCAGGTGATCACTTCCAGATTCTTCAGGCCGCGTTCCAGGGCCTTGGCTTCGATAAACTCCCGTTGGCCATGAGAGTTGGAAACCGCGGTAATTTCGGCGTTGGGGAACTGCTCAGCTGCCCAAAGACAGAAGCTGCCCCAGCCGCAGCCCAGCTCCAGAATCCGCTGTCCGTCCTGCAATTGGGCGCGTTGCACATACATCGCCAGCATGGCGTCTTCGGACTGGTCCAGTGAGTTGCAGTTGTCGTCCCACCAGCAACTGGAGTATTTCAGACGGCGGCCCAGCATCAGCTCAAACAGTCCGGCGGGCACTTCGTAGTGCTGGCTGTTGGCGTCGTCGGTATTGACGGCGATTTCCGATTGGCGCAGGGCCTGCCGGAATTCACGGCGGCGGCGCTCGCTGGCATTGAGGTCGTCGCGACCCTCCTGTTCCAAGCGTTCCTGCAGTTGTCGGCGAATGCCACGACGGATCAGGGTGTCTGGAATCAGACCTTTTTCGGCAAGGGTAATAGGGTCGAGCATGGTGATCTCCGGCGTTGTCGATGTGGTGACAATAATTAAGTCTACGTACAATCGGAGGCAGTGGATGAACACGGCATGATTAACTGCGCTGCGTTCTGTGAAATGAAGGATGGTGCTGCCACCGCTGAAGGGCCATCATTGGAAGGATGAAATGCCGCCCCGTGTCGGGCGCTTGTTGAGGAGACATCGAATGAGCCTGGAGCTAACCGGTCCCAGTTCACACATCTACATTTCCCAGCGTTTGCGACTGCATTATGTCGATTGGGGCAACCCCGGCGCACCGCCGTTGATTTTGATTCACGGAAACCAGGACCACTGCCGCAATTGGGACTGGATCGCACAGGAACTGCGCCACGACTGGCACATTATTGCGCCGGATCTGCGTGGGCATGGCGACAGCGCCTGGTCGCCCGATGGCCAGTACAGCTTTGAAGCCTATGTCTGTGATATTGCCCAGTTGATCAATCAGAAGAAGCTGGGGCCAGCCACTATCGTTGGTCACTCCATGGGCGGGAATATTTCTGCCCGCTACGCCTCGGTCTACCCCGAGAACGTCAAAAAACTGGTGTGTATTGAGGGGATTTTTCCGAATATTGCCGATGCGCTGGCCTGCGAGAACATGAGCTACCGGCAGACCATGCGTGAATGGGTCGGGGTGCGCCAGAGCATGTCGGCGCGACAACCCCGCCGTTACGCCACGATCAACGATGCCTTTCAGCGCATGCGCGATGAAAACCCGCATCTCACTGAAGCACAGGCGCGGCACCTGACCTATCACGGTGCCAGCCAGAATGAAGACGGCACCTACAGTTGGAAATTCGACAACTACACCCGCAAGCACAACCGCCTCGAAAGCGGTGAGACCGAAGTGCGCGAAATCTACTCCAACATCGAGTGCCCGACCTTTCTCGCCTGGGGTACCGAAACCTTTGTGGAAGACCCGGAAGAGAGTGGCCGCATGAGCTATTTTCAGGATGCGTTTATCAAGCGCTATCCGGGCGCCAGCCACTGGGTCCACCACGATAAACTCGACGATTTCCTGCGCGATCTGAAGGACTTTATTGACTAAGCGCATGACGCAAGACCTGCCGATTGTCGAGCTGCTTCCCGCGCTGCGGACGCAGCTCGACACCCGCGATGAACTGGTTCTGGAAGCGCCGCCCGGCGCCGGTAAAACCACGCAGGTGCCGCTGGCGCTGCTCGATGCTCCGTGGTTGCGCGGTCAGAAACTGCTGATGCTGGAACCCCGGCGCCTGGCCGTGAGAGGGGCGGCGGAGCGCATGGCCGCACTGTTGGGCGAGCCCGTGGGCCAGACGGTGGGCTATCGCGTTCGCCTCGAAAGCAAGGTGTCGGCGCAGACCCGCATCGAGGTGATAACCGAGGGGATTCTCACCCGCCTGTTGCAGGACGACCCGAGTCTGGAGGGGGTGGGCCTGCTGATTTTCGACGAATTCCACGAGCGCAGTCTCGACGCCGACCTCGGCCTGGCATTGGCGCTGGAAGGACGGCGCCTGTTCGGCGAGCTTCGCGACACGCCACTGAAAATCCTGCTGATGTCCGCCACCCTCAACGGTGAAGCACTGTGCGCGTTTCTGGATGACGCGCCGCTGCTCAGCAGCGAGGGGCGACAGTACCCGGTAACGCTGCACTACCAGCGGCAACCCGTCCGAGGGCGACAGGGCGCCAAGGATATCGTCACAGAGGTTTGTGCGGCGGTGCAGGCGGCCTGCAATGTGCACGCCGGCAGCTTATTGGTGTTTCTGCCCGGACAGGGCGAGATTCGCCGCTGCGCAGCGCAGCTAGAGGGCCAGCTCGATGCCTCCACCGACATTGCCCCGCTGTACGGCAATCTGAGCCTCGACGCCCAGCGCCTCGCGATTGCCGCCTCGCCGGAGGGGCGAAGAAAAGTGGTGCTGGCCACCAATATCGCCGAGAGCAGCCTGACCATTGACGGTATTGAGGTGGTGATCGACAGTGGCTTGGAGCGCCGCATGAGCTTCGATCCCCGCAGCGCGACCAGTCGCCTGACCACCCAGCGTATCTCCGCCGCGTCGGCGGCCCAGCGCGCGGGCCGCGCCGGGCGTCTGGGGCCAGGACATTGCTATCGACTGTGGACCGAGAGCGAGCAGAGTGAGCTACCCGAGCAGGGGCGTCCGGAAATTCTCGACAGCGACCTGGGGGCGCTGTGTCTGCAGTGCCTGCAATGGGGCAGTGAGCCAGAGGGGCTGCGCTGGCTGGATCCGCCGCCAGCGGCGCATTGCCGTCAGGCGATGGACCTGCTTACGACGCTCGGCGCGATAGAAAACGGCGCGCAGCTCAGTGCGCGCGGTCGGGCCATGGCGGCACTGCCTCTACCGCCCCGGCTGGCCGCGTTGCTGCTGAGCAGCGAGCAACTGGGCTGTGTCGAGGACGCCGCCGCACTGGCCGCACTGCTGGGTGAACGCGACCCGGAAATGGACCGTGGCGCCGATATTCATCCGCGTTTGCTGGCCATTGCGCGCGGCGACAAGCGCTATGGGCGTATCGCCCAACAGGCCAGGCAGTACCGTCGTTTGTTGTCTCGTGTAGGCCGTGAGGAGGTTGATGAAACGGCCCTGATGGTTGCCGCGGCGCTGGCTTTTCCCGACCGTATTGCCCGCGCCCAGAGTGATGGCGGCACCGATTATCAGCTCAGTAATGGTCGCCGAGCGGTGTTGGCCGAGCACGACAGTCTGCGGGGCAGCCCCTATCTGCTGGTACTGGACCTGGGAGGACACAGTGGTCAGCGCAGCGACCGCATTCATCTGGCCTGCCGCCTGGATTCAGCGCTGTTCAGCTCGGCGCTGGATGCCTTGGTGAGCGAGCAGTTGGTGGCGGACTGGGATGAAAAACTCGGGCGATTTGTCGCCGAACGCCAGCGCTGGATCGGCAAGCTGATACTGGATCGCCAGCCTCAACCCCAGCTCAATGCGGCGCAGCGGACGAGCGCCTTGCTGGGGCTGTTGCGTCGGCGGGGGCTGAGCCTGCTGAATTGGAGTGAGTCCGCCGAACAGTTGCGGGGGCGGGTCGCGCTGATGCGCCGCTATGACTGTGCCCCCGGCGGCTGGCCTGTGCTGGATGATGAGGCCTTGCTGGACCGTATTGAGGACTGGCTGCTGCCGTATCTGACCGGGGTTAAAAATTTGCGAGACCTTCAGGCATTGGATATGAACAACATTCTGATGGCGACGTTGGATTGGCCTCAGCAGCAGGCGCTGCAAAAACAGGTGCCGGAGCGTTTGGCCGTGCCTTCCGGGTCGCAGATTCGGCTGGATTACCGGGAGTCGCCGCCGGTACTGGCGGTAAAGCTGCAGGAGATGTTTGGCTGTGAAGCTTCACCGCAGGTGGCGGAGGGGCAGCAGACCGTGCTGGTGCACCTGCTGTCGCCCGCGCAGCGCCCGCTGGCGGTGACTGCCGATCTGGCGGGGTTCTGGCGCAATGCCTATCACGACGTGAAAAAAGAGATGAAGGGGCGCTATCCCAAGCACCCCTGGCCCGACGATCCGCTGTCGGCAACGGCTACGGCCTATACCAAGGCGCGTCAGCAGCGGCAGGGGACATAGACCGGATTAGCCTGCGGGCTTCTCCGGTGCCGTTGTGAGGGGGGCGGTTTCCGGTTTGGGCAACAGCGGCTTTTTCACGACCGGCCACAGCAGTTCCTCGGCCCAGTGCAGGCGCGGGGAAATGGGGAGACCGAATTTTTCCTGCCGACTGTTGGGGATTTTGGCGGTGCCAAACAGCACATCGAACAGAAAGATGGTCACGGCGTAATTGCCGTTGGGGTGGGCATTTTTGCTGCCGTAGGCATGGTGGGCGTGGTGGGTGTCGGGCAGTGTGATGATGCGCTCCAGCACTTTCCATACAGGCTCTGAAGCGGGCAGCTTCTCTCGCAGCCACAGATCCCAGCGGTAGCTGCTGTGCGTGCCGAGATTCACAATGTACGTGGTCAGCACCGCCGCGAGGAAGGGGGCAGTGAGGCCGTAGTACACCGCAATGGCGCCCATCCAGGTTTGTGGCAGCATGAAGACCCAAAAGAAGTTGTAGCGGTAGACCACCGAGACGTTCAGATGCTGGGCGCTGTGGTGCGTACGATGAACTTTCCAGAGCCAGCGCCACTCGTGGGCGGCCCGGTGCAAGCAGTAGTGGGCGAATTCCTCAATGACAAAAATAAGGGGAAACGCCAGCCAGAACGCCGTACCTGAAAGACTGCCTGCGTGCGCCGGCAGCCAATGGGTGAGCGCCCAGCCAATCGCGCTGCCTATCAGTGCACCCGCGAGCAAGACATTTGAGCCGAATCCAAACAGCATAAACAGCACATCCCGCCAGGGGCGCGGTGAGCGTTTCAGTCGACCACCGAACAGCTCGGTGGCAAAGGCAAACAGAAACAAGCCAAGAATGAACAGGGTGACGTTGGGCATCGGGTCCACGATTATTATCCTCTTGTTATGCGGATTCAGTGCGGTGCGGGGCCATCAGACCGGCCAGTGAATAATTAATGAGATCCTGTATGCGCCATTCCAGCTCCTGCTCATTCATCTTCACCGAGCCGCTGTGTTGCAGTTCATCCCAGTAGGCGACGCTGTGAATAATATGCCGGCCCATGAGGGCCTGCCGGGAGTGGCGAATGGCCTCGGGCATATCTGTCGGCAGCTGAGCACTCAGCAAGGCTGAAATACGCAACAGCGCTTGCGAACGGGCGCGGTTTTCGAAGAACAGCCTCTGCCAGCGAGGGCGGCTGAGTAGCTGCCCCAACAGGTTCAGGTAGCGGCTGTTGCCATCGCCGCGCAGCAGTTCTTCGGCCAGGGGGCGAATCATGGCGTCGAGCAGGGCTCGGGGTGAGGCCGCTCCGCCGCGCACGTCAATCGCCGCCAACAGGCTTTCGCGCTGCGCATTAATGTTTCCGGCGCGCTCGTCAATAATCGCGTTCACCAGACCGTCGAAGGAGCCAAAGTGGTAATTCACCGCAGAGTGGTTCTTCTGTCCGGCTTCACGCGCCAGCTCACGGCTGGATACGCCGTCTATGCCTTTTTCGGCAATCAGGCGCTCAGCGACCCGCAACATCTTTTGCGCGGCCGGGCTTCGGTTTGTCTTGCTTGTTTCAGTTTTCATCGGGCTAGCCTATGCCCTGCCAGACGTTTGAGTCAACTGTCTTAAAATTAAATTTATGTTGGTTTTCGGCGGGCATAAAAAAGCCGGCATGGTGCCGGCAAGCGGGTGATTACCTGGGTGTTGCGTTCGTGCTAGCGAATAAAGCGGGCGGCGAATGTCGCCATCTGTTCAGTTTTCTGGTCGACGCTGCTCTGATCGACGCCATCGGTGTAGGGATTGCGGAAGGCAATATGGCATTCGTCCACGCCCAGGTCGCGCAGTGCGTCCTGCCCCTTGGCACTGAATGCATCGGCGCTGCTGACCTGAATGCGGAAGGGCAGGTGGTCGCGCTTAAATGCTTTGCGATAGCTGTTGAGCTTGTCGATCAGTATCCGGTAGTCCTCAAGGCTGCCGCCTGCGCCGATCCAGCCGTCACCGGCACGCGCCGCGCGTTTCAGAGCCGCATCGGAGTGACCGCCGATCAAAATGGGTTGAGGGCTTCCGGCCGGGCAGAGCTGCATGCTGGCGAGCTGAATCTGTTTGCCGTCGTGTGCAAAAAACTCGCCCGTTAACAGGCCGCGAATAATGGCGATCTGATCATCCAGTCGTGCGCCGCGTTTCTCCCAAGGAATTTGGCAACCTTCAAAATCCTCGGGCCAGGGGCTGATACCCACGCCGAAATCGAGCCGGTCTCCGCACAGTGCCGACAGGGTGGAAAGCTGTTTGGCGACGACCAGCGGCTGGCGAACAGCGAGTTTATAGACTGCCGTAATAAACCGCAGGCGTTTTGTTTGTCCGGCCAGGTAGGGAATGGCGACTAACGGCTCGACAAAGGGCTGGTCTTTGAGAAACTCGCGAGAGCCGTCGCCGTTGTACGGGTAGTTGGCTGAGGCGTGCTCGGGATAACAGAGGCTGTCTGGCAGCGCCATGCTATTGAAGCCCAGCTCCTCGGCGGCATTTGCCAGAGGCAGGTATTGATCAGGTGGACACATGCTGGGGCTGTAGCTGAATTTCATCGCGACTCCATAGTGCAGACTGTCGACCGTTGGGTCGATTCAGGAATTCGCGACCATGCTAGCGGCCTGTCGCCGCTTTGCTCAGGACATTTCCCATCAACTTTGCCAACAAAAACAACCAGCCCGATAGCGAAGGCAAGGGCAGTCGGAAATGTGCATAAAAATAGTTGTTTTTGTCGTCGGGTTTACGACGGCGGCTCGCTACCATCACTTCACAATAATCAGGAGGAACTATGACTGAGCGTTATCTGGAAGGAAAAACGGCACTGGTAAGTGGCGCAGGACAAGGCGTCGGGCAGGGGATTGCACTGGCGCTCGCCGAGCGCGGCGCCGCCGTGGCTTTGCTCGGCCGCAGTCTCGATAAGCTGGAAACAACGCGTGACCTGATTCAGGCCGCCGGTGGAAAAGCACTGGCCGTTGCCGCCAACGTAAAGAGCGCCGACGAGCTGGCTGCCGCTGTTGAGGCAAGCGTCTCGCATCTTGGTGGCCTGAATATTCTGGTGAATAACGCGCAGGAAGTCCCGCTGGGTAATTTGCTGGATCTGAAGGAAGACGCGATTGAGGCGGGCTGGCAGTCAGGTCCGGTGGCGACATTCCGTCTGATGCGCCTGTGTTATCCACACCTGAAGGGCGATGGTGTGATCGTGAACCTGGCGTCGTCGGCGGCTATGCGTTGGGACATGTCTGGCTACGGTGCCTACGCAGCGGTAAAGGAAGCGATTCGTTCTCTGAGCCGGGCAGCGGCTTGTGAGTGGGCGCCTGAGGGCATTCGAACCAATGTGATTCTGCCGCATGCCATGTCGCCGTCGCTGAAGTGGTGGACGGAAACGCGTCCGGACGAAGCGGCAGAGTTTGTGGCGTCGATCCCCATGCGTCGTATTGGCGAGTGTAAAGAAGATATCGGTGAGTTTGTGGCCACCTTGTGCAGCGAGTCCTGCCGTTATGTTAACGGCCAGAGCATTGCGCTGGATGGCGGTCAGGCCAGTCTGGGCTGAGAGAAATAAGGAGAACATGATGGGCAGTTATATCGTTACGGGAGCGGCATCAGGTATTGGTGCGGCCGTGGTTGCGCGCCTTCAAGCTGATGGCGAGAAGGTGATTGGGCTGGATCGCCAGGATGCCGACATCATTGCCGATCTGTCGACAGTATCCGGTCGGCAGGGGGCTGTTGAGCAGTGTCTGAATGCCTGCCCAGAGGGGCTGGATGGTTTGGTGTGTTGCGCGGGCGTGGGGGGAACGCATCCGCTGACGTCGCTGATTCCTGAAGTGAATTTTTTCGGCTCTACCGCATTGCTTGAGGGCTTGGCGGACAGTCTGGCCTCGCGTCGTGGCAGCGCTGTGTTTGTGTCCTCTAACTCCGCGCCGCATCCCAGTGACGAACAGTATATGCAGGCGTTGATTGACGGTAACCGGGAACTGCTTGCTGAGCGACTGCCCGAACTCAGCGGTCATCAGGCTTATAGCGGCTCGAAGCAGGCAATCGCCCGCTGGATGCGGCATCAGGCGCCAGATTATGCGCGCAAAGGTGTGCGCCTGAACGCCGTGGCGCCGGGCTACACGCGCACAGCGATGACGGCCGAGACAGAAAATCACCCGGACTATGCCGCGGCAATAAAAGAATTTTTGGAGAGCATCCCTTTGGGACGTGCGGGTGAGGCAAGCGATATTGCCAATGCGATTGGCTTTCTTCTCAGCCGCGAGGCCGCTTTTGTTTGCGGTTCCCTGCTGTACGTGGATGGCGGTCACGATGCCATGTTTCGGCCGGATGTCATTTAAGGAGCGCGTGTATGGCAAAGGCAGAAGATTATGGCTTGGGGCCCAATACCTTTCCCAGAGGCTGGTTTCTGATTGCGGAATCCTGCGAGTTGGAAGATCGCCCCGTTCCACTGCGTTATTTTGCGAGAGACTTCGCGCTGTACCGCAGTGAAGAGGGGTGGCCGGTGCTGCTGGACGCCTATTGTCCGCATATGCAGTGCCATATTGCGGCCAGCGATTCGGCGGTGATTGCCCGCGAGGGGGCGCAGATCGAAGGTTCGTCTATTCGCTGTCCCTATCACGGCTGGCGTTTCGGTCCCGACGGCGTCTGTGATGATATTCCCTATCACGACGGCCCCAAGCCCCGTTCGGCAAAGCTCACCAGTTATCCGGTGGTGGAGCAGTTGGGGGGCATCTGGATGTGGTTTGATCCCGATGGTGGCGAACCCGCCTACCCCGCGCCGGATCTGGCGCAGTGGCATCAGCCGCAATGGATTCACTGGCGCATGGATCACCTGGGTGAGTTGCCGGTCAATCCCCAGGAAGTGATCGACAATATGGCCGATGCGCGCCATCTCGGTCCCACCCACGGCGCGCCCTGTGAGTACTTTGAGAATGAGTGGCGCGACCATATTTATATCCAGCGTCAGGGCGGCTTCCATCAGGAATACCAGGCCATGCTGAAAACGGTGACCTGGTATACCGGGCCCGGTGTGCTGTTGTCGCACCAGTTGTTTGGCGACGTGGAAAGTATTGAGCTGATCGCCAATACACCCGTGGAAGACGGTGTTTGTCGACTCTGGCACGGCTTGCTGGTGAACAGCCAGGTCGACAAGCCCGGAGACGATGAGCGGGAGCAGGCGGCGGCGTTACAAGCCGGAGCGCTGGAATCACTGGCCTCAGATTTTGCCGTCTGGAAACACAAGGGCTCGGCAATTCGTGTACTGCAATTGAAGTCGGACGGCCCTTTCGGGCGCGGACGTCAGTGGTACAAGCAGTTCTTTCAAGACGATGAAAGCGCGGCCGCTACCCGGCAGGCGGTGAACGGCATTGCCCATATCGACGATCTGGAGCGGCCCGATGAAGACAGTCGGCGCATAGAGTCTGAACTGAATCTGCAGCCGTGAACGCCTTGGCTACTTAAAGATTCAAGATGAACGTTTCCGCGCATTTTTATGGCTGTTTTTGTCGTCGTTTTTTATCCGCTGGGGCGTAAGATTTTCGCTAAGACGAGTGAGGGGCTGTTGCGCCATTGCTGCCAATACCTCCTCTCTCCGCCTACTAAAATACTGATAACGACATGAATGGGCACAGGCAATGAAAGACGATAACGACATCATTCCGTAGCGAAGCGTCCGGGGTTTTCCGCCGGAGATACCTTCCCACTTTTTGACTCAAGCGGCCTGCCATCGGGCGAGCCGTTGACGGCCTGCTGTTGCCTGCATTCTCAGCTTTCCGTCAGCCAGATAACTAATGCTAACGGTTGAGAGACCGCCATTCTTAACCTCAATAATGAAAACGGAGTTATGGCATGAAGAATTATCCATTCACTGCAGGTGCAAGGCTGAAGGTATTGCCCTTGGCGATATCACTGCTTTCGCTGCCTACCCTGGTGTCAAACGCGTCGGCGCAGGCCCTTGAAGAGGTTCTGGTTACCGCAGAGCGCCGTGTCGAATCGCTGCAGGACACGCCCATATCGATTACCGCGCTGAACAGTGAGGGGATCGATAAGCGCGGCATTACCAACACCGACGATATGTTCGCGTCGATGCCGGGTATGGGCGGCTATTCCGCGCCCGGTTCGCGCGGTGCAACCAGTCTGAGTATTCGCGGTATTTCCGGTGGCGTGGGCTCAAATATTTCACTGGACCCGGCTGTCGGGATGTATGTGGATGGTGTCTACGTCGGCAAAATGCTCGGCACAGCCATGGATGTTGCGCAGATCGAGCGCATTGAAATTCTCCGTGGCCCGCAGGGCACCCTTTATGGCCGGAACTCAACGGCCGGTGCGATTAACGTGATTTCGCGTAAACCACTGGGCGAGTTTGCCGCCGATCTGACCGCGGGGCTCGGCAACTACGGACTGCGCACCTTGAAGGGCAGCGTGGACTTTGATGCGATCGGTGAGGTCGGCGAAGGGGCCGGCAAGCTCAGTGCGGCATTGAATTTCCTGAGCAAAGACCGCGACGGCTTCTACGAGAATTACTCCGGTGGCGAGGACTTCGACAATCTGGATCGACTGGCCTGGCGCGCTGCGCTGCGCTGGGAGCCCCGCGAAAATATCACAGTGGACTACATCTACGATCACAGTGAGTTGGATGAGGTGGGGACGCTCCAGAAAGCCGTGGGCTTTACTGCCCTGAATACTCAGGGCACCAGCCGACTGGATTTTCTGAAGAACACCGTATTGCCCAGTGCTCAGGGTCTGGCGATGGCGCCGGGTGCCGATGGCCGTATCGCCAGCCGCTGGATTCCCTCTATTCAGAAAACCATCGATGCCTACGAACAGGTATTGGCCAGAGGTGAAGGTCGGCCGAAAGGCGGCTGGGCGGATAATCCCCCGGTCAGCGAGAACGAGTCTGACGGTCACGCCATTACTGCCGAGTGGTTCCTGGGTGAGCGCGGTGTACTGGGTGAAGTCACGCTGAAGTCGATTACGGCTTACCGCGAAATTGAAACCTATGTCTTTGGCGATCTCGAGGACATTGACAGCAGCCTGGATGCCAACGGCATCGGTGCCTACAACGACAATCTCCACCTGGCATTGCTGCAGATCTATGGTCAATTTGGTGGTGCTGGCGCCGACGGCGTGTGGAATGCGATCGACACCTTGGGGGCGGGACACAGCCTGCAGGACACCAGCTCTGCCTATGAGCAGTTTTCTCAGGAGTTCCAGCTCACGGGGGCAACCGCGCAACTGGATTACACCCTGGGTTTGTTCTGGTTCGAGGACGAGTCCAACTACGACCGCAAGGCCGCTTTTGCCTTGCCGCTGGCCGGCCGTCAGGCTGAAAAATACACGCTGAACACCGATGCCTTGGCGCTGTACGGTCAGGGGACCTATCGCTTTGCGCAACTCGAGGACCGGCTGGCACTGACTATCGGTATGCGTTACACCGAAGAGAAAAAGGCGGTGGCCTATAACTTCGGCAGGGTGGTCAGCCCCTTTGGCGTGACGCCGGCGCGATCTACAGACCTGGATAACAACTTCTACAACTTCAGCTACAACGCGACCGTGGCCTACGATGTGGCTGACAATATCAATGCCTTCCTGCGCTACGCCACCGGCTATCGTTCAGGTGGTTTCAACGGCGAAATCTTTGCCAATGGCTTCGATGAGGAGACCATTGAGCAGGTGGAAGTGGGGGTGAAGTCGGATTGGCTGGATAACCGACTGCGCGTCAATGCCGGTGTGTATGCCTATAAATACGATGACCTGCAAACCAGTGTGATTGACACCACCTCGGGGACGGCGGCGTCGGCGATCATCAATGCCGGTGTGGCCGAGCGCTGGGGGAGCGAGCTCGAAATCTCGGTAGCGCCTGTTGAAGCGATGGTCGTCAGTCTGGCGTATTCCTACATCCACGGTGACTTTGCCGAGTATCCGAGCACCTGCTTTAACGGCGAATGTATCAAGGGCTACAAGGAGTCAAAACGCGGTAATTCACCGAGCAACAAGGTGAATCTGAGCCTTGACTACACCTTTGCCAGCACCGCCATCGGTGACTTCAACCTGTTTGTTGATGCGAACTGGCAGGATACCTGGGAGCAGGTCAGTCTGGCCCCGGCGATTATCTCTGATGGTATGGGTGGCCAGGGTGTCTATTCCTTCCCCGTGCGGTCCATGGATGAGCGCACCGTGGTGAACGCGCGTATCAGTCTGAGCAATATCCCGGTGGAAAAAGGTGAGCTGATGGTGTCGCTGTGGGGGAACAATCTGACCGACGACGACTACCCGGCGTACGGTATTAACTTCCAGGGTCTGGGGCTCGAAACTGAACAATACGGTGCGCCGCGGACCTACGGTCTGGAGCTGCGTTACCGCTACTGATTCGCTTGGGCTCTCCCCCCAGCATTCCGGCGGGCTCAGGCCCGCCTTTTTTGTGCCTGTTTCTCCGGTTTCGCCAGGATTCAGTCGTCGAAAAATTCCGAGCGGTACTGCTTGGGGGTAAGCCCGGTCCAGTTGCGGAAAGAGCGGATAAAGGAGCTCGACTCAAGAAAGCCCAACAGTTCACCAATCTCATGAATTTTCAGCGTGTTTTCACGGAGGTGGCGCATGGCGATATCGCGTCGATAGTGATCCTTCAGCTCCTGATAGCTGGTGCCCTCGCTCTGCAGGCGGCGGCGCAAGCTCGACGGCGACATGTGCAGGTTTTCCGCCATGTCTTCGAAACTGGGGAGGCTGCCGGCGCCGCTTTTGGCGAGCAGTGAGCGAATGGCGGCGCCGGTACTGGCGGGACGGGAGTCCTGAGCGATCAGCGCGTAAACCGCATTTCGCAGGAAGGCCTCCAGCGATTCCGAGGTATGTACGGTGCGATAGCGCAGACAGTCAGCGTGAAAGCGCATGGCCGTGTAGTCGGCGTCGTAGCTGGGTGTGGCGCCCATCACTGTGTTGACGCTGTTGGTATAGGCGGTAGAAAACTCCGGTGCGGAGATCTGTACGTCAATCAGATCGATATCTCGGCCGACCAGCCACCCCATGAAGGCATGCCAGACCCGGAGTCCCGAGGCCTTGGCCACAGTGTCTGAAAATTCTACGCGATCCCAACTGTCCGGCATGAATTGCGGTTTGATGGTGTTGTTATCGAAGTGATAGCGCAGTTCGGCAGTGTCCCCGTCGACGCTCAGAATGATGTGGTAGCCGGTCATTGGATACACCATGCGCTGATAGCGTTCGGCGCGACGCAGGGCCTCCTCCAATGTCTGGCAGTTGATAATGCTGTAGCACATGAAGTGAAAAATATCGCTGCCGATTCCGGCGCCCCAGGGAACCGCCACATTCAGTTTCTGCATTTCTTCGGCGGCCAGCTCATACAGGCTGGAATAGCGGTAGCCCGGCAGCAGCGTATCCGGGTCTTCCTGTATCAGGCGATTCATATCGAGGCCGCCGCGCTTGGCAATCGGGGCCGGTTCTATACCGACTTTCTCCAGATAATCCAGCAGCCGCAAAAATTTTCGGACGGGGATTTCATGCTGGATATCGGGCTTGGCTGTAGTCATGGCGATGCGTTCTATTGAGTGATTGCCTGATGCTAAATGTCGGCAATTCTGAAAGTTTATGTGCTTTAGCGATTTATTGTGGTGACTAATATGTGAGTTCAAATAATTAAAAGCAATGACGCAATTGGAGTAGTGATGAACGTGAATAGCCGTGGGTATATCGCTAAGGAGGCTCTGGGTAGTGGAGTCGTTAATGGACTGATCAATGGCGCCTTTGCCTGGTATCTGAGTCGCGATAAAGAGCAGCTACTGGTCTGGGGGGAGAAGGGAATGGTCGTCGACTTTCTGTTCACCGCACTGATTCTTGTTTTCCTGTTGAGTTTGATTGTTCTGCCGCTGCAGCGCCGAAAATTCGCCAAAGCCTCCACCGTTGTTCAGCCTCCGTTCGCATTCATCCGCTATCTGGGTTGGGCCGCCGGGTATCGCGACAGCGTGAAGTCGCTGTTGCTGGCACTGACGGCGGTCGTGGCGTCTCTGCCGTTGTTGTGGTTGGTGTTCTCGCTGATGGGCGCGCAGAGCTATTCGCCCTATGAATTTACCGTGTTGAAAAGTGTTTACACCGGATTGCTGTCGGTGGCAGTGGTACCTGTGGTGATTCTGTTTGCCATGCATCCGGTGCGCCGAATTAAAGAGAAAAAAGAAGGAGAGCTTGTGTGAGCGGAGAACTGCATAACAAGGTGGCGCTGGTCACCGGTGGCGCGACGGGTATCGGTCGTGCGATTACCGAAGAGCTGGTTCGCCAGGGGGCGAAGGTGGCGGTACTGGATATCAATGATGACGCCGGACAGTCGCTGGTCAGCGAGCTCAATGCCAGCGGCGCCGATACGTTTTATCTGCACTGTGATGTCAGCAAGGAAGACGTCGTCAAAGCGGCAGTAAATGCGGTGACTGCGCATTTTGGACGCCTGGATATTGCCTGCAATAACGCGGCGGTGAGTCGCGGTAACGGGCCTATCCACGAGTTCAGTCGCGAGGTATTCGATCAGACGCTGGAACTGTGCCTGACCAACACCTGGTTGTGCATGAAGTATGAGATTGCCGCGATGTTGGCGCAGGGCGGTGGTGCCATCGTTAACATTTCGTCGAATGCTTCGCTCCGCGGTCAGGCGTTCAACACCGCCTATGCCACGGCGAAGGGCGGGGTGAACATTCTCACCAAGAGTGCGTCGACCGAATATGCCGCTAAAGGCATTCGTATCAACGCCGTCTCTCCCGGTGTGATCCGTACGCCGGGCCTGGAAAAGTATTTTGAAGAGCAGCCCAAAATGGCGGAGCAGTTGCGCAAGGTGGCGCCCATGCAGCGTCTGGGTGAACCCGCGGAGATTGCCAATGCGGTGGCGTTTCTCCTGTCAGAGAAAGCCTCGTTCATTACCGGCCAACTGCTGTCGGTAGACGGTGGCGGTGCGGTAAGAGGATAAGTCGTATGTCGATCATTGCATCTACCCGAAAACCCCGTGTTGACCTGCCTATGCCCTACGGCTGGTTTCAGGTTTTGTATTCTCACGAGCTGGCCGCAGGTCAGTCGCTGCCGCTGGAATATTTCGGTCAGGAACTGGTGATATTCCGCACCGAGCAGGGCGAGGCCAAAGTGCTGGATGCTTACTGTCCGCACATGGGCGCGCACCTCGGCTACGGAATTCGCGATCATGCCGGTGGTGGCTCGCGTGTGGTGGGTGACAGCATTGTCTGCCCGTTTCACGGCTGGCAGTTCAATGGTGACGGGCAGTGTACCGGGATTCCCTACGCACAGCGCAACCCCCCGAAAGTTGAGCGCTGTGAGCAGGTCATTCCGTCCTGGGAAGTGCGCGAACAGAACCAGTGCATTTACGTGTGGTATCACCCGGAAAATATCGAGCCCTTGTTCGAACCGCCGGTGATTGACGAAGCGGTGCCGGGCAATGGCGACTGGGGCGAGCTGAAAGTTTACCAGTGGGACATCGCTACTCATCCTCAGGAAATTGGGGAAAATGCGGTCGATGCTGCCCACTTCCAGTTTGTGCACGGCACTCCTCAAGTCCCTGAGCCCACGGTGATGCGGTTTGAAGAGCACTGCCGTTTTGGCCTGCTGGAATCGCCGATGGACACACCCAAAGGGCGGGTAGAGGGCCGTATTGAAAACAGCAGTGTCGGGCCGGGGATTGCCACGGTGCGCTTCAGCGGCATCTGCGATACGGTATTGATGGCCAATCTGACGCCTATCGATGAACACAATACCCGCGCCATGTACGCGTTTATTCAGCGGGATGCGAATGGCAAGCCGGTGGGCCGTGTGGCGCAGGCGATTATTGATGACATTCGCCAGCAGATGGAAGAAGACCGCATTATCTGGGCGCGCAAACGCTACCTGGAAAAGCCGATGCTCTGTGATGGCGATGGTCCCTTTGCGAAATTTCGTCGCTGGTACGGCCAGTTTCTGATTGAGGGACAGGTTGATGATCGCCGTTAAAGAAGTGCGAGACTGCCGTCATCCCGCCCTGATGTCGCCGGGGCGAATCGGCAATCTGACCCTGCGTAATCGCACGCTGCTGGCGGCGATGGGCACCGAGTATGTCGAAGAGGATGGCAGTATCGGCGAGCGCGCGATCGCCTACTACGAAGCGCGTGCTGCCGGTGGTGCGGGCATGATCGTGCTGGAAACCAGTTCCATCGCCTGGCCCTTCGGGATGTCGATGCCAAGAATGCTGGGGCTTTCTTCCGACGATTATATTCCGGGACTGAAGCGACTGGCTGAGCGGGTGCAGCAGCACGGCTGCCGTATTGCCGCGCAGTTGAATCACAGCGGCAAGGTGTCTGCCCATGATGTTGCCGAGGGCCGGACATTATTGGTGCCGTCGCTGCCCAAGCGTGCTGCCAATGATATGGGTGATGGCCTGACCATGGCCGAAATGGCAAATTTCGTGCGCTCAGCGGGTCCGGACGGCAAAGGGCCGCGCTTCAAGGAAATGGAGCAGAGCGACATCGACTGGGTGGTGGATTGCTTTGCGTCAGCCGCCCGGCGGGTGATGGAGGCGGGCTTCGATGCCATTGAACTGCACGCTGGACATGGCTATCTGTTGTCCTCCTTCCTGTCGCCGTATGCGAACCGTCGCGACGATGACTACGGCGGTAATCTTGAGAACCGTGCACGGCTGCTTCTCAATGTTGTGGCGGCGATCAAGCGGGAAATCGGCGACGACTTTCCGATTGTCGTTCGCCTCGATGCCCATGAATATCGCACTGAGGGCGGCATTACCCTCGATGACGCGGTGCGGGTGGCGGTGCTCTTGGAGCAAGCCGGGTGTCACGCCATTGATGTGAGCGCCTATTCCAACAACAGCGCTATTGGTTTTACCGAGGGGCCGCTGGTACATCAGCCCGGTGGCTATATCGATTTTGCCAAGGCGATCAAGGCCGCCGTGTCGATTCCTGTCATTGCGGTGGGGCGCATCGAACCGGACGTGGCCGAGCGTCATATTGCGCATGGCGATTTCGACTTTCTGGCCATGGGCCGCAAGCTGCTGGCTGATCCGGATTTACCGAATAAGTTGAAGGACGGGCGCGCGCAGACGATCCGGCCCTGTATCTATTGCTATGTCTGTGTCAGCCAGATTTTTATCAATAAATCACTGCGCTGCGCGGTGAACCCCGAGACAGGCTACGAGCAGGATCTGCGTCACCTACCGATGGCGGAAAATCCCAAGCGGATTCTGGTTGTCGGCGGTGGCCCGGCGGGGATGGAGGCAGCACGAGTCCTGGCCGAGCGAGGGCACCGCGTTCAATTGTGGGAGCGAGAGCCCCAGTTAGGCGGTACGCTGCGGGTTGCGGCTCTGGCTTACGAGCCCAATGGGCGTTTGATTTCCTACCTTGAGCAGGGGCTCTACGCTGCCGGTGTCGAGGTATGCCTGGAGCGCGAAGCCACCGTTGAGGCGCTGGTTAATGCGGGGTGCGATGACGTCGTGCTGGCACTGGGCGCTGATCGCCGTGCCCCGGCGCTGCCCGGTAAAGAGTTGCCTCATGTGCTGGATGGCGAAGAACTGCGCGACATGCTGTTCAAGGGCGATGCACGAGGAAAGCTGGGCGTTGTTCAGCGTGTACTGCTGAAACTGATGAATGGCTTGGGCATAAACCGCAATATTGATCGCATGCGGATGCTCAGCAAGCTGTATATGCCATTGGGCAAGCGCATCGTGATTATCGGTGGCGGTCTGGTGGGGCTTGAGGTGGCCGAGCTTCTCGCTGAGCGGGGGCGCGAGGTCAGCGTGCTGGAACCGGGACGCGATTTTGGCGCAGAGCTGAGTGTTGTTCGCCGCTGGCGGGTGCTGCATGGTTTGCGCTCGCATTCTGTTGCCCTGATTAACAAGGCGACGGTGAGCCGTATCGATGCCCAAGGGGTTCACTACGAACATGCGGAGACCTCGCAGCGGGTGCACGCGGACAATGTGATCATTGCCCAGGGCGCCGTTCCCAGTACATCGCTCCAGCGGCAGTTGGAGGAAAAAGGGCTGAGCGTCCATAACATTGGTGACAGCGCCGAGATTGCTTACATCGAAGGGGCAATACACAGTGCGCGGGCACTGGCAGCGACGCTCTGAATAACAATAACGACGGGAGGGCGGAATGCGCCTGATTTTCAAAAGTGTTGCTGTGCTGGTGGTCCTGGCACTGCTGCTAGCAGGAGGGCTATGGTTCTGGCTGTATGAGTTTCGGCCAGCCCTGCCGACGCAGCAGTTGTTCGTCAACGGTCGAATTCTGACGATGGATAGCGACAACCGCGTGGTGAATGCGCTGTTGTTGGAGGGTGAGCAGATTGCCGCTGTGGGTGATGGGGATCGCCTGCGAGCATTGGCGGACGAGAATGCGGTAGTGATCGACCTTGAGGGGAAGACACTCTTGCCTGGGTTTATTGACGCTCACGGTCATTTTCCCGGCACCGGCCTCGCCGCAAGAGGTGTGGACCTGAGCAGCCCGCCGATTGGCTCAGTACGACGTATCGCCGATTTGCAGGCGCAGTTACGTCAGGCGGAATCAGCGCTTGACGAGGGGGCGTGGCTGTTCGGCTTTGGCTACGATGACTCTCTGCTGGCTGAACAGCGGCACCCCACACGCGAAGAACTCGATGCGGTCTCGGCAACGCGGCCGATTTATTTGATGCACAGCTCTGGTCATCTGGGTATGAGCAATACGGCTGGCTTGAACGCGGCAGGGATTACGCTCGATACGCCAGACCCGGAGGGCGGCGAGATCGTACGTGATGCTGACGGCGTGGCGACCGGGCTGCTGCTTGAGCATGCCACGGATCTGGTTGCGCCGCTGGCGATGGACTTTTCCTTCTTCGATTTTATTGCAATGAGTGATCTCGCTGCGCAGCAGTATCTGGCGGCCGGGGTGACGACGGCGCAGAGCGGTGGCGTGGATACGCGGTTTTTGCGCGGACTCAAACTGCTGTCTGATTTGGGACGCATTCCTCAGCGATTGATTGTCTGGCCGTTGGCGGACAAGTCGGCAGAAGATTTGGACAGCGGTCTGCTCAATGCCGAATCCCTGCACACGGCGCGCTTTGATATGAAGGCGGTGAAACTGATTGCCGATGGCTCTATTCAGGGATACACCGCGCATCTGCGTCAGCCGTATTACCGGCATCCCGACCCCAGCTTTCGCGGTTTCCCACGGCTTTCTGATCAGTCGCTGACTGAGCAACTGGTGAAATACCACTGCGAGGCTTATCAGCTTGCCATTCACGGGAACGGTGACGAGGCGATAGAAAGCATTCTGAACGCCTTTGCCGAGGCGCAGCAGCGCTGTCCCCGCGATGACCCAAGGGCGATTGTCGTCCACGCACAAACGGCAACGCCAGCACAGTTGCAGCGCATGAAGGCTCTGGGGATGACGCCCAGCTTCTTTGTGGCTCATACCTTTTTCTGGGGGGATCGTCATCGCGACCGATTCCTCGGACCGGCGCGCGCTTCGCGCATAAGCCCTTTGCAGGACGCTCTGGATGAAGACCTGCGTTTTACTGTGCATCTGGACTCGCCGGTGGTGCCGATGGATATCGGGCGACTGCTGTGGTCGGCGACCACCCGTCAGACGCGCAGTGGCGCCGTTTTGGGTGAAGAGCAACGGGTGGATATTTGGCAGGCGCTGAGGTCGGTCACCATTGATGCGGCCTGGCAAAGTTTTGAGGAGCAGCGACTGGGCTCGCTGGAAGTGGGTAAGCAAGCCGACCTTGTGCAACTGGATCGCGACCCCACCGAGGGGGCCGAGGCACTGCTGGCATTCAAGGTGGAGCGAACCTGGATAGGCGGTCGCTGCGTGTACCAGCGCGGGCGTGACGACTGCGAACTGACGGAATAAATCAGGAGAGACAATGAACAAACGCTTGGATGGGAAAGTGGCCATTGTGACGGGTGGCGGACAGGGTATTGGCGCGGCAACAGCGATGCGCTTTGCCGAAGAAGGGGCAAAGGTGGTGATTTGCAGCCGCCGCATGGAGCCGCTGGAGAGTGTTGCGCAGGCGATACGGGCGCAGGGGGGGGAATGTCTGCCCCTGTCTGTCGACGTCAGCGATGAAGAGGCCGTTAAAGCGCTGGTGGCCGAGACGCTGGCTGCATACGGCCGTCTCGATATTGTCGTGAACAACGCTGTGCTTATGGTGCCGGGTATGCTGTCGAGTCACAGCACGAAAGCCTGGCGTCAAAACTTCTCGGTGTCTCTCGATGGTGCGATGTTTCTGATGCGAGAGGCCTATCCCGAATTGAAGAAAAATCGCGGCGCGGTGGTGAATGTCTCCTCCGTCTGTGCACTGGCCGGGGCCGTGGCCACGGCCGCTTACAGTGCCTCCAAGGCAGCCGTGATCGCATTGAGCAAAAGTGCGGCAATTGAATGGGCGCCGAATATTCGGGTGAATACGGTATTGCCGGGGGCCTTTCTGACGCCGGCGCTGGAAAGCGTCAATCCGGATAAAGAGGCGCAGGATGCCACCGGTAAGACCATTCCGCTTGGCCGAATCGGCGACCCGCGCGAGTGCGCCAATGCGATTCTGTTTTTGGCGAGCGATGAGGCTTCCTACATTACCGGCACAGAGCTGAATGTGGATGGCGGACGCATGGCCGAGTTGAACACCGGCAGTGCACGCTGGGAGGACAAGGCGTGAGCGAGATACTGGAAGCCCGAATTGACCGCCTCGAGTCACTGGATGAGATTCGTCAGCTCGTCGCCAAGTATGCGCTGTCGCTGGACATGCGTGATCTCGATGCTCATGTGAACCTCTTTGCTGCGGATATCAAAGTCAGTCGTGAACAGAGTGGGCGTGCCCACCTGAAAGCCTGGCTTGACGATACGCTGCGTCTGCAATTTACCGGTACGTCTCACCATCTTGGTAATCACATTATTGAGTTTGAGGATGCCGATCACGCGGTGGGCGTGGTGTATTCCAAAAATGAACACGAGTGCGGCGGTGAATGGGTGATCATGCAGATGCTGTACTGGGACGATTACGAGCGCATTGATGGCCGCTGGTATTTCCGCCGTCGCCTGCCGTGTTATTGGTATGCCACCGATCTGAACAAGCCCCCAATCGGCGACATGAAGATGCGGTGGCCCGGACGGGAACCGTATCACGGTGCCTTCCACGACCTCTTTCCAAGCTGGCAGGAGTTCTGGCAACAGCGCCCCGAGGGCTTGCCGGAAGTAGCAGCGCCTGCGCCGGTAGATGAGTTTTTAAAATGTATGCGCCGGGGTACCCCCGCGCCACGAATTCGGGTGCGCTGATGACGTTATTTGAACCGGTCACACTGGGGCGCCTGGTGTTGGACAATCGTATTGTTATGGCGCCGATGACGCGCTCGCGGGCGGAGCCGGACAGTGATATGCCCAATGCCCTGATGCGCGAGTACTACACTCAGCGGGCGTCGGCTGGGCTGATTATTACCGAAGGCACGCATCCGAATGCGGAAGGCAAAGGTTATTGCCGAACGCCGGGCCTGTACACCGATGCGCAGCAGGCGGCCTGGGCCGATATCTGTGATTCCGTTCATCAGCGTGGCGGCAAGATCGTCTTACAGTTGATGCACTGTGGGCGCGTTGCTCACCCCGACAACAAGGCGGAGGGGGCGAGAACTGTTGCGCCGTCGGCTATTGCGGCCAAGGGCAAGATATACACAGAAGGCGGCATGCAGGGGTTTGCAGAACCTGAAGCCATGACTGAGGCCGATATTCAGCAAACCATCGCCGACTATGCCGACGCGACACGCCGCGCTTATGCCGCGGGTTTCGACGGTGTCGAGCTGCACTGCACCAGCGGCTATCTGCCTGCCCAGTTTCTGTCGACAGGCACCAACCAGCGTGACGACCGTTACGGCGGGAGTCTTGAGAATCGCCTGCGTTTTGTACTGGAACTGCTGGCGGCAATGGCGGCTGTCGATGGCGCGGATCGGGTCGGAATGCGTATCTGTCCGGGTAATCCCTTCAACGATCTGCATGATGACGATCCGGCAGAAACGTTTGGGGCCTTACTGGAGGCTGTCAGCCCTATGGGGCTGGCGTATCTCCATGTTATTCGCATGCCGGCCTTGCAGGACAATATTGCGCTGGCCAAAGCGCATTTTGATGGGCCGCTGATGGTGAATGACAGTTATTCACTCGACGAGGCCGAGCAGGCGATTGATGGCGCTGCGATCGCGGCCGTATCTTTTGGGCGAGCGTTTATTGCTAACCCGGATTTGCCAAAGCGCTTCAAACAGGGGCTGCCGCTGACAGAGATCAATCTCAGCACCTTGTATACGCCCGGCCCAGAGGGGTACACCGACTATCCCGCTGTGGATTGACGCGTGGCAGACAATAAAAAAGGGCCGCTATAGCGGCCCTTTTGCGTTTTACGCCATATTTCTTGGCAAGTGCTTAGAAGCGTACAGCGGCACCCAGCAGGATGCCGTCAGCTTCGATGTCACCGCCTTGGTCGAAGTAGTTTGCGGCCAGTTCGACTTCAGGCATGGGGAAGTAGCTAACGCCAATCGACACAGTATTGCTGTCGACATCACCAACATCCATCATATCAGCAGCCAGGCTGATGCCCAGGTTGTTGTCGATGTAGTAAGTCGCACCGGCGTTCAGGCTGTAGCCGTCATCTTCATCGGCGTCGAGGTAAGCGATACCCAGATCGTAGGCCAGGCTGGCGGTACCTTGCAGCTTCATAACGCTGTGCAGATCCAGATTCAGGGCGTCCAGGTCGTCACCGTCATCATCTACGGTTGAGTAGGTAGCCACGATATCTGTGGTGTCGTTCAGGTAGGTACCGACGCCGATAGCGAAGGTATCAGCATCGTCGTTGCCATCGTCCAGTTGGCTGTAGGCCGCTTCGATGATCAGGTTGGTGTCAGTAACAACGCGCACGTCGACACCCATGCTATCGATATCGTCCGCACCGCTGACATCGGGCTCAAGGGTGCTGTAGCTGAAGCCGACAGAAGAGCTCTTGTCCAGGAAGGCAGCTTCTGCGTGAGGGCCTTTGCTGGTGTCGACCATTTCAAAGTTGTAACGGCCAGCGAAGCCGACAGTGTCATAGTCAATGGCGCCTGCAACTTCACCTTGGCCGTATACAACACCCACTTCACCTTGGTAGTCGGCTGTCGCGGCGGCGCTGGCAGCAGCAACGGCGATGGCGAGAATCGTTTTCTTCATAGCTTTTCCCCGAAATTTCCATAGTGCCCGCTCTGGGCAAACTGTTTAAAAGATCCTTGTTGTTATAACGGCTTCGCCGTTAACGCATTATTACAGTGCGGCTGTTGCACGCAATTAGTGCGTTGCACCAGAGATTACCATTGTTTTCGTGACGGACAATAGCGGCAGTCGACATAATGCGTGGCTAATAGTTACGTTTTTCAGGGTGGAGCCGGTCTTTAGTCTTTGAGGCGCTGGCCGTAATGGGAGAAGGCCTGATAGACGTCGGCCATTTCTTGCGGGGTGAGCAAAACCGGTTCGCCATTTTGGAGGCTGGCGAGGTAACAGGCCGCCAGTGACTCCACTTCTCTGGCGAGGGCGAGGGCGGTTGCCGGGGAGTCGCCGATGCAGATCTGGCCGTGGTTGGCCATAAGGCAGGCGCGTCGTTGTTGCAGGGTCTTGCAGACAATCTGACTGAGTTCCTCGCTGCCGAATAAGGCGTAGTCGGCGCAGGGAATATCGTCGCCGCCGGCAATAGAAACCATATAGTGAAAGGGCGGGATACGGCGTCGCTGACAGGCAAGCGCAGTGGCGTGAAGGGAGTGGCAGTGAACCACGGCCATGGCCTCTGGGTGGCTGCTGTACAGGGCCTGGTGCATACGCCACTCACTGGATGGGCGGGGTTGATCGTCAGGCCAGTGCTCGAGAGAGCGGCAGTGGGTGGGGACAAAGGCAAGGTCGTCGTTGCTGGCAGTGGCGGCCACCGCGCCGCTGGCACTGATCAGCATGCCGCCCTCGACACGCACAGAGATGTTGCCGGAGGCACCGGGGCTGAGCTGCGCCGCCCCCATATCGTGGAGGGTGCGCAGCAGATCGGTCGCGGCAGCCTGTCGGCTCATTGGCCTTCGCGCAGCGCCTGGATGCGTTTCTCCAGCGGCGGGTGCGAGCTGAACAGCGCGGCGAAGTCGCGCTTCTGCCCGGTGCGAATACCGAAGGCGGTCAATTCGTCTGGCATGTCATTGGGAAGTCCCTGCTGGGCTTGCAGACGCTGCAGGGCGGCAATCATATCGCCCTTGCTGGTCAAGCTGGCACCGGCCGCATCCGCGCGGAATTCCCGGAAACGGGAGAACCACATAACGATCATAGAAGCCAGCAGGCCCAGCACCATTTCAGCGATAAACGTGGTGATATAGAAGCCGATGCCGTGTCCGCGCTCGGTTTTGAATACGACGCGATCAACGGTGTGGCCGATGATCCGGGCGAAGAACATCACGAAGGTGTTGACCACCCCTTGAACGAGGCTGAGGGTAATCATATCGCCGTTGGCAACGTGACCGATTTCGTGGCCGAGCACCGCTTTTACTTCATTGGGACGCATTTGTTGCAGCAAGCCCTCAGACACGGCGACCAGCGCGGCATTTTTGTTCCAGCCGGTGGCGAAGGCGTTGGCGGCTGGCGACGGGAAGATACCGACTTCCGGCATTTTGATGCCAGCCTTCTGGGAAAGCTCCGCGACGGTCTCCATCAGCCAGCGCTCGTGCTGATTGCGGGGCTGCGTAATGATTTGTGTACGGGTGGCACGTTTGGCCATCCACTTAGACAGCAGGAGTGAAATCAGTGAGCCGCTCATGCCGAAAACGGCACAGAAGATCAGCAGGGCGCGCAGGTCAAGATCAACGCCGTTGCTGGCCATGTAACTGCTGACGCCCAGCAGGCTCAGGGTGACACTGGCTACGGCCAGAACCGCCAAGTTCGTTGCCAGGAAAAGCAGAATGCGCATCATGTTCAGGGTGTCCCGAGTAATTGAATCATTGTATTAGATGGGGCTTTTGTCGCCAGGTTTCAAGCGCCGGGGGAATTCTCCTCGCGGCTTTCTGGCGTGTCAGCAACGCTTTCCTCCGCCTCCTTGAGCAGGGGTGGCCCTGCCTCGACCTGCGGCTGAGCATTGTCGTCCAGTTCGCACTCCAGCACGCTGGCGCGCAGCTCGATATCCTTGCTGCTCTGCTCAAATACGTGATTGACTGCTTCGTCTCGATGAGGCGTGCGATAGAGCAGCCGACGGTCGCGGCCATCTACCCAGTCCTTCTGCTTGCCGAAGAAGTGTCCGTGCTGATTCTGAATAACAAATACCTGACTCATGGGGCCTCTCTACTGTGGCAATGTCGGCATTTTAGCCTGCTCTCGGGGACGGGCAAGAGGCTCAGGGGTGGTTTTTCAGCAGCAGTTCTTTGGCGGCATTGAGCTGGCTGGCCAGGTAGTCGTTGCCGCCGCGATCCGGGTGGAGTTTCTGCATCAGACTTCGGTGGGCGCGGATAATATCGTCGGCGCTTGCTCCGGCTTTCAGACCGAGTATCGCCAGCGCCTGAGATTCGTTCATATCAACCGCCGGAGTCTCTTTGCGGGGCGCTTCCTGCTGCTCATTCCCATTCGAGGCGCTCAGTTTTTTGTAGACATGATTCATTACATACTGGCGGACGAAGGGCATGGCGCCGCCGATAAGGCCCGCCAGCCAGTGCACGCGGCCGGTCACAGACAGCAGTACCAAACCGGCGGCAGCAAGGCCAATCAGCAGTGTGATGTAATAGGAGCGGCGTTCGTTTTCGGGTTTGCTCTGCACGTATTTTACGAAACGGAACAAGCCATAGAGAACGGCGGCGGCAATTATCAGGCGGATGATCATGATGGCTTCCGGCAGTCGTACACACGTTTCCAGCGAGCGTACGGTGAGTCAAATAAGCTGTGCTAGAGTATAGGGCTTTCCCGTCGCCAACCCCACCTAAACTGTCATCTGGCACGGACAATATCCGATTTTTGGAGACCTATGGCTGCCGATTCCTCCGCCCAGCGCTTTGTGCTTTTCCAGTCCTTGTATGACGCCAGCCAGGCTGAGGGCAGCAACTGGGAACAACTGATTGGCTTGCTCAGCAAGGGAGAGCTGGCCGCGCAGCGGGCGCAACTGGATGCGTTGGCGAATCAGTTCGCTGACGGTCAACAGCTGTTGTTTGACGAGCTGCGCGATGGTGGACTGTTTCGCGAGTGGGAATTGCGTTTCATGCGGCTGGGCCTGGCGGTCGGCAAGCTTGGTAATGTGTACCTGCGGTTAGCTGAACACTATCGCCTGCAGACGGAGTTTCAACAGCGACTGCGTCGGGCTGCCCGCTTACCGCTGGTCCTGGTGGTCGGTTTTGCCCTGCTAGTGCCACTGGTGCTGTTTCTTACCGGATTTTTGCCGGCGGTTGCTGCCTTGACGTCTGCGGTGCTGGGGATGCTGCCGCTATTACTGGGGGCGGTGGTGCTGGCCGCGATTAACCGCTGGAATGTCGGACGGGAGAAAGCGCTCAATATGCTGTACGCCGTGCCGGGAATCGGGGGGGCGTTGGAGCGCTATCAGCACTATCACTACGTCAATCATTTGGGCGAGTGCCTTGCAGCCGGGTTCTCTCTGCCTCAGGCGTTGAAACAGTCTGCCCGGCGTATGCCGGAATCACCGATCAAACCTCGCTATGACAAATTGTCGAGGGCTGTGGATGGGGGAGAGAGTTTCTCGTCAGCGCTGCTGAAGAGCGGGATTTTGGCGGGGGTGGCGTTGTCGGTGCCGGAGAGCGGTCTTGAGCCTCGGCAGGTGCCGGCCAGTTTGAGTCTGGCCTTGCACCGTGCCTGCGAGGATCAGTTGCAGTTTTGGGCATCGATATTGCCCTATACACTGCTGGGGCTGATCCCCTATCTGGTATTGCTTAATGCATGGTTTCTTTCACGCTGAGCGTTTGCAGCTCTTCGAGGTAGTGGCGGCGCCCTGACAGCTCCTGTTCAATGGCGAAGCGCTCGCTGGCTGTCTGCCACTCGGCGTTTTTCAGTAGTTCCCACAGCTTGCGGCTGCACAGATTTTTTACGTTAATTTCAGTCTGTTGATTGTTCATCTTTTTCTCCTTCGTGCCCGCTGGCACGTTACATCTCCTGATGTTTTCTCTTTTGTCTGTATCCTCTTGCCCGTTAATAGTGGCGTTACTGCATTGCAGGCTTGTGACAGCCGCGCAAATTACTGCGCATTGCGCTAGACTGCGCGTTTTTTCGCCCCGGCCACTATAGAGGCGACGACATGTCACAAGATTTGCTGTCCAGTGCTGCCTGGCAGCGTATACACCAGTTTTCGGCGGATAAGCCCACGCCTTGCCTGATCTTTGATCTGCCAACCCTGCGCGAGAAGTATGCGGAGCTGGAGCGGGCCTTTCCGTTCGCCGATATTTACTACGCCGTAAAGGCGAACCCCGATGAGGCGGTGATTCGCTGTCTGGCGTCGTTGGGAGCCAATTTCGACATTGCTTCCATCTTCGAGCTGCAAAAGCTGCAAACCCTGGGGATACCCGCGGAGCGGATGAGCTACGGCAATACCATTAAGAAAGCCTCGGATATTGCCTTTGCCTACGAGCAGGGACTGCGGCTGTTTGCCAGTGACTGTGAGTCAGACATCAGAAAGCTTGCAAAGTTCGCGCCAGGCAGCAAGGTGTACATCCGGGTACTGACGGAAGGCTCGGAAACCGCCGACTGGCCGCTGTCGCGAAAATTTGGCTGTCAGCGCGATATGGCCGTGGAGCTGATACTGCTGGCACGGGAGCTGGGACTGGAACCCTATGGCATTTCCTTTCATGTCGGCTCGCAGCAGCGGGATATCAGTAGCTGGGACGCAGCGATTGGCAAGGTCCGTTTTATTTTTGACCAGTTGGCTGATGCGGGTATCCAGCTGCAGATGATGAATATGGGCGGAGGGATGCCCGCGCATTACAAGCAGCGACAACAGGATATCGACGCCTACGGTAGCGCGATTCGACGCTTCCTTGAGGAGGACTTTGGTGACACGCCGCCGCGGGTGATTATCGAACCGGGTCGGTCGCTTGTTGCCGAGGCCGGGGTGCTGGTGAGCGAGGTGGTGCAGATTTCCACCAAGTCACAGGATTCCCTGGATCGCTGGGTGTATCTCGACGTGGGCTTGTTCGGTGGCCTGATAGAGGCCATTGGCGAAGCAATACAGTATCCGCTGCGTTGGGATCGCGAGGGCGGTGAGGATGAAGAAGTGATTATCGCCGGGCCGACCTGCGATAGCATGGATATTCTCTACGAGGATCATCGCTACCGCCTGCCCTTGAACCTCCAGGAGGGGGATCGCCTGTACTGGCTGTCGACGGGCGCGTACACCACCAGCTACAGCTCGGTGGAGTTCAACGGCATTCCGCCGCTTCGCAGCTACATGCTGGACACCGAGGAATAAAAAAAGCCGCCAACTGCGGAGCAGGGCGGCTCGAAAACAATGCTTTGCCCCATTCGGGGCGCGGCGATTTAAAAGGTCATGCGCAGACGCCAGTAGAAGTCGGCTTCCAGGCGCTCGATGAAGTCTTCATCGGCAACATCGTCGTAGACGGGAGCCGCGGCAACCACTTCAGAGTACAGCCATTTGCCGTATTCAAATTTCACACGAAGACCCGCATCAGCCAGTGACTGCATGTCGCCCAGCTCACCGCTGGCGTCTTGATAACGGCTGGCACCCATTTCGGCGAATACCGACGGTGTAATACGGATACCGGCCAGTTCGCCGATGGCCTTATCCAGCGCCATGCTCAGGTGGTAACCCTCGTCACCAATCAATACGCCGGGCAGGTAAGCGCTCAGGGTATCCATGCCACCCAATACAAATTGCTGCTGCTGAGGCAGCTGTGAGTCGCTGAGCTGACCACGGGCGTTGGCCTTGAAGGTCAAACCATCGGCAATGCGTTGTTCGTAGCTGGCCGAGGGCAACAGCGCGATGAATTCAGCAGTACGTGCCGCAGCGGCAACGTCAGGCGGCGTAACACCTGCCGTGTCAAAGGGCTCGCGGTATTCATCGAAGCTGTCCAGCGTGCCGCCATCCCCAAAGCCACCACGCAGACGCAGGTTCGCGGCAAAGCGCGATGCGTTGTGTTCCTTGCTTTGGTAACGGTTTTGGCTGTAACGCGCGCCGAGTTCCAGTACCTGATAATTCTCATCCAGAATCATCTCGCCGCTGTCTTTGCGCTCAATGGTTGAATCCACAAACTCAATGCGCTGGGTCAGGCTGAACTGTTTCCAGGGGGTACTGTAAAGTACCTGCTCGCCGCGGAGGGTAGCTTGGATAATTTCTGCGTCCAGTTCAACACCTTTATTGATGATCTGATTGGGCTGGCAGAACAGCGGGATTCCCAGCAGGTCGAAGCAGTCACCAGCTTGTACGGTGGCCACCTCGGGTTCGCGCAGGTAGTCCACATAGTTCAGGTCGATACCATACAGGCCCTGTGCGAAGGGGTGGTCAACGCTGACGCTAACTTGATTCAGCTCTTCACCGTCGCGGGATTCACCCAGATCGGTGAATGCGGTCTGGTATGACGCGCTGATTTGCGTACCGGATTCCGTTTTGTGCTTCACGCCAGCCAGGCCGAAGTAGCGGCCCAAAAAGCGGCTGCCCTTGTTGTTGGCTTCAACAATAAACTCGGTGGCCTTGTGATTTTCTACGGCTGTGCGAGTGAGGACCATATCTACCGCGTTAAGTCCCTGCTCGGTGTAGCTGATTTCGTAGTTGTAGCCAGCGCGGCGGCTGCGCAGATCTGCCAGAACCTTGGCGCGATGAAATTCACTCATCTTCAGATCGCTGTCGCCTTCCAGGCCTTTGAAATAGCTTGAAAGCTCCTCTGCACCAACTACCTGGTTCAGGGATTTCTGGTGGACGATGATGGCGATGCTGTCGAGCAGGCGGGCATAGTTCACGCTGACCAGCAGGTGGCCGTCTTCGTAGTAACGCTTGGCCAGTTTAATGACCGCTTCCGCCGGTGTGGCGGCGCTTTCCAGTACCGCAACCAGATCGCTGTCGCTGAGGTATTGGTTGCCATACACCTTGACGGCTACGCCATCGATGGTGGCCTGAACACCGCCTTCATTGCGGCGGGCTTCTATCACAGCATCCGCGCTGGCTGCAGCGGGCGGGATTACCGGTGGCAGATCAATTGCCATGTTTTGTCTCCTGAATAAGTGTCCAATTCGTTAGAAGAATGTGCTGATGCTGTTGAATCAGTCCAATACCTTGAGTTCGACGCGACGGTTCATGGCGCGTCCTTCGTCACTGCTATTGTCATGCGTGGGCTGGCCTTCGCCATAGCCGCGAGCTTCCAGTCGAGCGGCGTCGATACCGTGCTCAACGAAGTAGGCTTTTACGGCTTCTGCGCGGCGTTGAGAGAGCTCCTGGTTGTATTCGTCGCTGCCTTTCGAGTCGGTATGGCCAGCGATTTCCAGGCGCTCAGCAGCAGAGGCATTGATGACTTCGACGGCCTTATCCAGCGTCGTCACCGACTCCGCTGTCAGTGTCGCTTTGTCGAACTCGAAGAAGACGCCGTCGAGGCGCAGTGGATTGATGCCGTCCAAGTGACAGCCGTTCGGCAGTACGAGGGCGCCGGCAGGGGTGTCTGCGCAACGGTCCTGATCATCGCACACGCCGTCGGCATCGGCATCACTACATGCGCCGTCCAGCTCTGTGGCGGCAAGCAGGCCGACCAGTGCGGGGTTGTTGTTGTCGTCCAGGCCGCCATCGAGATCGCTGCCGCCATTGCCGCTACCGCCGCCGAGCAGGTCGTTAACCAGACCGTTGCCATCGTCGAGGTTATCGTCGTTATTGGTCAGGGCATCTTCCAGGCTGCCACCAGTCACGTCGCTCAGCACGCCGTCAATCGGGTCAGTGACGGGCTCAATCAGGCTGGTCACCGGGTCCAGAACGGGGTCGAGTGCGGCGAGCAGAGGTTCGCCAATATTCTCGTCAATCACGTCGGTCAGTGGGTCGAGCGTGGTGTCGAGTGCATCCAGCAGATCGCCAGCAGCGTCGCCCAATTCGCCGGTCAGCGGCAGAATGGTGGTTTCGCCATCTTCGGTGCCGCTATCGGGGTTCTGGTCACCGCCCAGCAAGTCGTTGACCAAGCCATTGCCGTCATCGACATTGGTATCGATACGCGACAGCGCATCTTCAAGGCTGCCACCGGTAAGGTCTTGAACCAGGCCGTCGACCGGGTCGGTGACGGGGGACAATGTGCTTAGCAGCGGATCGGTAACGGGCGTCAGTACGAGCAGCAGCGGATCAAAAACAAACGAGTCGAGTGCATCCGTCACGGGATCCAGTGTCGAATCCAGCGCATCAATGAGCGGGGTCAGGCCCTGCCCGAGGGGCGATGTTGCAAGAGGAAGAGGAGACGCTTCGCCAGCCTCGGTGCCACTGTCGGGGTCCTGCTCGCCACCGAGCAGGTCGTTGACCAGACCATTGCCATCATCAACATTGTCGTCGATGCGTGACAGGGCGTCTTCCAGGCTGCCGCCCGTCAGGTCCGATACCAGACCGTCGACCGGATCGGTAACCGGCTCAAGTGCGCTGAGCAAGGGGTCGGTAACAGGCGTCAGTGCCATCAGCAAGGGATCGAGGACGAAGGAGTCCAGCGCATCCGTAAGGGGATCCAGTGTGGTATCCAGCGCATCGATCAGCGGCGTCAGTGAATCACCCAGCGGTCCTGTAACCAGCGGTAACGGCGACGCTTCGCCAGCTTCTGTGCCGCTGTTGGGGTCGGTCGGGCCACCGAGAAGGTCATTCACTGTGCCATCGCCGTCGGCAGGATTAAACTGGTCGTCAACGGTTAAGGCGTCGCGCAATGAGCCGCCAGTCAGATCGAATACCACTCCATCAACGGGCATCAGTACCGGGTCCAGTGCGTCCAACAGCGGGCTGGTCAGTGGGTCCAGTCCACCCAGCAGCGGCGACAGCAACTGCTGGTCGATGGGGTCGGTAAGCGGGTCTAGGGTGGTGTCCAGCGTATCGATGAGTGGCGTCAGCGACTCGCCGAGCGGTTGCGTGATCGGGCCGAGCAGCGACGGCAGATCGATAAGCTGCGCCTGATCGTCGGTGGTGGCACCGATCCCCAGAAGGCCAAGCAGTTGGGCATTGGCACTCTGAACGCCGCCAAAAGTGATTGCCAGGCTGGTGGCAACTGCGGGCAGAATTGAAGATGTCGGACGTTGCATATCCTTTGCCTCTATAAATTTACGCATGATTGATACGTGTCGTTGCTGGGAAACTTTGCCGTCTCGGGGAGTGGCTGAAAGACGCGATATTCCGGTCAAGGCGTCTGTCTGGCTTCGTACGTTGATTGCGCACGTTCGGTGCCCGAGGGTTTGCTAATCGGTTTGCGGGTGTGGGCGCTCACTGAGCGACGCGCCTGCTGCACCGCGAATATTACTGAGCGTTATAAGTACATCCCGCAAGAAAAGGAAGCCTTGCTGTGAAAAATACCTACTTGCGTGTTACTTAATGTGACATAGTGATTTTGCACAGATCGAGAACCCTCGAACTGTGATCATGCTCACATAGGCAGTTTGTTAGTTCGGGTAGGCGGTGTTGCTGAAGGGAGGCGCCCCGGATGTCTCCGGGGCTGATAGGGGCTAGTCAATGACGGCGTCAACGAAATACTCGTCGCGGCCGTCGACGTTTTCTTTCACCAGACCGTGACAGTCTGTTTCAAAGCCGGGGAAGCGTTCGTTGAAGTCCCTGACAAATTGCAGGTAGCGCACGATGGTGGCGTTGAATCGCTCACCGGGAATCAACAGCGGAATACCGGGCGGATAGGGCGTAACCAGCATTGCGGTGGTGCGGCCTTCCAGTTCATCAATGGGCACCCGCTCGATTTTTCGGTGTGCCATTTTTGCCCAGGCATCGGCGGGAATCATCGCCGGCTCGATGTCTGAGAGATACATCTCGGTGGTGATGCGCGCCAGATCGTACTCTTTATAAACGCTGTGGATGCCATTGCACAGATCGCGCAGCCCAACTTTGTCATATTGCGGGTGCTTGCGGGCAAACTCCGGCATGACCCGCCACAGGGGCAGGTTGTTGTCGTAGTCATCTTTGAACTGCTGCAGCTCGGTCACCATGGAGTTCCAGCGGCCTTTAGTAATGCCGATAGTAAACATGATGAAGAAGGAGTAGAGCCCTGTCTTCTCAATGATGATGCCGTGCTCGGCGAGGTACTTACTGACGATGGATGCCGGGATACCGGCTTCGTCGAAATTGCCGTCGACATCCAGTCCGGGGGTAATAATCGTCGCCTTGATCGGGTCGAGCATGTTGAAGCCCGAGTCAATATCGCCAAAGCCGTGCCAGCGGTCATCGGAGTGAATCACCCAGTCATCGCGTTCGCCCATACCTTCTTCGGCGAGCTCTTCCGGCCCCCATACCTTGAACCACCAATCGTCGCCATGGTCGGCGTCGACCTTGCGCATGGCGCGGCGGAAGTCGATCGCTTCCATGATGGACTCTTCGACCAGTGCTGCGCCGCCCGGAGGCTCCATCATCGCCGCCGCGACGTCGCAGGAAGCGATGATGGCGTACTGCGGGCTGGTTGACGAGTGCATCAGGTAGGACTCGTTAAAGCGGTGCGTGTCCAGCTCGCGGTTGTTGGCGTTCTGCACCAGAATCTGTGAGGCCTGAGACAGTCCGGCCAGCAGCTTGTGGGTGGACTGTGTGGCAAATACCAGTGTGTCATCGGCGCGAGGGCGGTCGCTGGCGATGGCGTGCATGTTTTTGTAGAAGGGGTGGAAGGCCGCGTGGGGCAGCCAGGCTTCGTCAAAATGCAGGGTGTCGATACTGGCGTTGAGGATGCTCTTGATTTCCTCGACGTTGTACACAATGCCGTCGTAGGTACTCTGGGTGATGGTCAGAATACGCGGCTTTTTCTCTTCGGCATGCCGGGCAAAGGGGTGGTTCTCGATTTTTCGGCGGATTGACTCGGGATCGAATTCGCTTTTGGGAATCGGTCCGATAATGCCGTAGTGGTTGCGCGTAGGTGTCAGGAAGACCGGAATCGCCCCGGTCATGATGATGCTGTGCAATATCGACTTATGGCAGTTGCGGTCGACCACCACGATATCGCCCGGCGCGACCACGGAGTGCCACACGACCTTGTTTGAGGTGGAGGTGCCGTTGGTGACAAAGAACAGGTGGTCGCAGCCAAAGATGCGTGCGGCATTGTGCTCACTGGCGCTGACCGGGCCGGTGTGGTCCAGCAGTTGGCCCAGTTCCTCGACGGCGTTGCAGACGTCGGCGCGCAACATGTTCTCGCCAAAAAACTGGTGGAACATTTGTCCCACCGGGCTTTTCAGAAACGCGACACCGCCGGAATGGCCGGGGCAGTGCCAGCTGTAGGAGCTGTCGCTGGCGTAGTTCATCAGGGCGTCGAAAAACGGCGGTGCGAGCGATTCTAGGTATTTGTTGGCTTCGCGGATGATATGGCGCGCCACAAACTCCGGCGTGTCCTCGAACATGTGAATGAAGCCGTGCAGCTCCCGCAGAATTTCGTTGGGGATATGGCGCGAGGTGCGGGTTTCGCCGTACAGGAAGACCGGAATATCGGTGTTGCGTTGCCTTACGGCTTGCAGAAAATCCTGAATGGCTTCCAGGGATTGGCTGGCGCCATCATCACTGCCGTCGCCAAATTCTTCGTCATCGATGGAAACGATAAAACAGGAGGCCCGGCTTGCCTGCTGCGCGAAGGCAGTCAGGTCGCCGTAGCTGGTAAAGCCGACAACTTCCATGCCCTCGCGACCAATGGCGTCGGCCAGATCGCGAATGCCTGAGCCGGAGATGTTCTCGGAGCGGAAGTCTTCATCGATAACCACAACGGGAAAACGAAATTTCATGGCGAAATGCTCACTCGAAATAGAATAAGGATGTCCTAGGCGACGTGGTCCTAGCCTAGCGTAAACAGAAGAAAAATGTGAGTTCAGGCGTGCCGGCTTGGGCACGCCTTCGCAGATTGCGCAGAGCTGTGTTCAGGGAGGCTTACTCGCTCAGCGTATCGAGGATGTACTGGGGAAGAGCAAAGCTGCCGCTGTGCAATGCGGGGGTGTAGTAGCGGGTTTTGATGCCGCTGTCTTTGACCCGCTGCGCAATGGTCTCTGCGGGAACGCTGCGCAGCGCGGCATTGTCGCTGGCCCAGGCAAAGGTCATGATGCCGCCGACGTAGGTGGGCACTGCCGCTGCATAGAAGTGGCAGTCGTCAAACAGTGGCGACAGGCGCTTGTGCGTCGTGCTGACTTCGTCTGGCTGCATGAAGGCGACGCCATTTTGTGCAGCGAAGGCGCCACCGGGCTTCAGGCAGCGCTTGATGCCTTCATAGAACGGTGAGGTGAACAAGACTTCGCCGGGACCGATGGGGTCGGTGCTGTCCGACAGAATCACATCGAACTGACGATCGCAGTTGCGCACGTAGTCGATGCCATCGCCGATGACGATTTCCGCTTTGGGGTTCTCGTAGGCGCCATTGGAGTGGCGGGGCAGATACTCGACGCACATGTCGATAACTGCCTGATCGATTTCCACTTGAACCGCGCGCTCTACTTCGGGATGGCGCAGCACTTCGCGAAGCAGACCACCATCGCCGCCACCGATAATCAGCACGTCTTTGGCGGCGCCGTGGGCAAACAGCGGCACGTGGGCGAGCATTTCGTGGTAGACGAACTCATCGCGTTCAGTGGTTTGAATCACACCGTCCAGCGCCATGACTCGGCCGAAGTCGACAGACTCAAAAATGACCAGGTGCTGGTGTTCGGTTTTGCTTTCAAACAGGACTTCCTTCACGCGGAAGCCCTGGTGATAACCACTGTGGAGGGTTTCGTCAAACCACTCAGACATCGTCCATTCTCCCGCGCAGATTTTCGCCAACTTCGATGCGCGAGGGGTTGAAGGCCTTTTGCAGGATGCCGACCGCCAATTCAGGCTTGGCATCGCCGCACATGAAAACGTCGAAAGCGGCGTAATCGCGTTCGGGCCAAGTGTGGACACTGATATGGGATTCAGCCAGAACCGCGACACCGGAGACACCGCCATTGGGGGTGAAGTGGTGCATGTGAATATGCAGCAGGGTAGCGCCACATTCTTTCACGCAGTCCAGAAAGGCTTTTTCCATGCGGGGGATATCGTCGAGGTGAGAAGCACCCCAGAGGTCGATGATCAGATGCGTGCCAGCGTAGGCGACGCCGTCGCGCACGATGAAATGATCGAGATTTTCGTCCGAAGAAGTGATCGGATTAGTTTTGGCAGCGCCAGCCTCCAGAGAGGGCATAAGATCCAAGCTTTTCATCTAGCATAAATCCTCCGCGAGGGTTAAAAGAGGCGGCGATTTAAACGTGTTTGTCGGCAAATAGCAATAAAAAATCCCAGTGATTTTTTATGCTGCGAAATCGCCGCGAATACCGCGCCGCGTATAGCTTTGCGGCACTGGCACCTGAGCGGTGAATCAGGGCATAGTAGCAGTTGTCTCGCCAACCACAACAGGAGCGCCGCCATGAACCTCTTTGACCGCCTTCGCAAGCCTGCCGTTATTCCCAGCGCAGAACAGGCTTTGCCCGGACGAGATGCGACCATGACGGTGCCGGAGACGCATACGGTGCTGGGCACGCCATTGCTCGGCCCCTGGCCGGAAGACTGTGAGCAGCTCATTGTGGGCTTGGGCTGCTTTTGGGGAGCCGAGCGCAAATTCTGGCAGTTGCCGGGTGTCTACACCACGGCAGTTGGCTACAGTGCCGGACACACGCCCAACCCGCTATATGAGGAAGTTTGTTCGGGGATGACCGGACACAACGAAGTGGTACTAGTGGTATATCGGCCTGCGGACATCGAACTTGATGCGCTGCTGCGCTGTTTCTGGGAGAGTCACGATCCGACACAGGGGATGCGCCAGGGCAACGATGTCGGTACCCAGTATCGCTCTGGAATTTATACCTTTTCTGCCGCGCAGCAGGCGCAGGCCGAGCAGAGCCGCGACCAGTATCAGGCGGCGCTGAGTAAGGCTGGCTTGGGAACAATTACCACCGAGATTCAGCCCGCCGGGCCGTTCTATTATGCCGAGCCTTATCATCAGCAGTATCTGGATAAGAATCCCGGCGGCTATTGTGGGCTGGGAGGAACCGGGGTTCTGTGCTCGGGGAGTTAAGTGGATAGGGGAGTTAAGTGGATATCTGCGCGTATAAAAAAGGGGCCATAACGGCCCCTTTTGTTTTCCTGTCAGTGTCGGGCTTATTTTTTCACGATCACTGATGAGCCGTGGCCGAACAGGCCCTGGTTGGCGGTAATGCCGACCTTGGCGCCGTCTACCTGACGCTCGCCAGCCTGGCCGCGCAGCTGCCAGGTCAGTTCGCAAACCTGGGCCAGTGCTTGGGCCGGAACCGCTTCACCGAAACAGGCGAGACCGCCGGAGGGATTCACTGGCAGGCGGCCACCGAGTTTGGTGTCGCCATTGCGGACCAACTGCGCGGCTTCACCGCGGGCGCAGAACTGCAGGTCTTCGTACCAGTCCATTTCCAGCGCCGATGACAGGTCGTACACCTCGGCCACGCTGACGTCTTCGGGGCCGATACCCGCCTGCTCATAGGCTTTGGCGGGCAGGGCGGCGCGGAAGCGATGTGCTTCAACACCGGCGGCGGCCGCAGAATCGGTGGCAATGTCGGGCATTTCCACCACGGCACTGGCAAAGGTCGGGGTCACGGTAGAGACCGCGGCGACACGCACCGCATCTCCTTTGCCGATGCGCTTGGCGTAATCCATGCTCGATACGATCATCGCCGCGCCGCCATCGGAGGTCGCGCAGATATTCAGCAGGCGCAGTGGGTCGGCCACCATGGCGGAGTTTTTAACGTCTTCCATGGTGAATTTCTTTTTATAGCGTGCATTCGGGTTGGTGAACCCGTGCTCGCTGTTCTTGATTTTGACCAGGCCGAAGTCTTCCTCGGTATCGCCGTACAAGTCGATGCGGCGACGGGCATACAGTGCGAAATAGGTCGGGTTGGTAATACCGAGGTAAAAGCGTACCCAGTCCGGGTCGTCGGGGCGGTAGCCGCCAGCAGGGGCGAGGAAGCCCTTGGGGGTGGTGTCGGCGCCGACGACCAGTGCGACTTCACACTCGCCTGCCAGAATCTTGGCTTGGGCCGCTGCCAGTGCTTGTGAGCCGGAGGCGCAGGCGGCATAAGATGTATTCACTTGTGCGCCCTGCCAGCCGAGGGCTTGGGCAAAGGTCGCACCGGCAACATAGCCGGGATAGCCGCAGCGCATGGTGGCGGCACCGGACACGTACTGCACGTCCTGCCAGGGAATGCCGGCATCTTTAAGTGCGGCGCGGGCGGCGTGTACGCCGTATTCAGTAAAGTTTCGGCCCCACTTACCCCAGGGGTGCATGCCGACGCCGAGGATCGCGATATCGTTACTCATTGCTTTCTCCAATTCTTGCGCGGCGGTCTCAGCCCTGCGGCTTCCACTTCCAGGTAATTTTTACCGACTCGTCATCTTCGAACAGGGGCTCGAGAACCAGCTCGACCTCCTGGCCGACTTTCAGCGACTCAGTACCCACGCCTTTAACAACCTGGCCGAGAATAATCATCTGCTCTTTTTCCAGCTCTACCGCAGCAATCGCGTAAGGCTCGAAGGGCTCTTCTGCCACGAAGGGCGCCGGGGGTTTGTAGCAGGCGTTAGTGTAGGACCAGATCTTGCCGCTGCGGCTCAGTTCCACTTCGGTGAAACTTTCCCCGTCGCAATTCGGGTTGCGGCAGAAGCTGAGCTTCTTGGGGAAATAATAGGTGCCACAGGCATCGCATTGGGCGCCGATCAGGTGAGGGGTGTCGGTGTCGAGGGTATACCAGCCCTCAATCGCCGCCTGTACAGCTTTGTCACTCATGCCGAGTCTCCGCTTGAGGATGCCTGAGGGCACCACTGAGTGAGAGAAAAAACAGCCGCCAATGATCTCAGGGCGCCTGTGGCACAGCTATCGTCTGAATGGTGGAGCTGCGTTGCCGCTCGCGTATCGGCTCAGTGACCAGTGATGACCGCATATGTCATCGCAATGAGAACTTTTGCAATTGCTGGTGCACCGGGGAAATTTATGATGGCGACATGTTAAAAACGGGCACTATCGATGGTGCCCAACCACGCAACCGCTTGCGATCACGAGGACGACAATAATGAAAGTTGAGTTTAGCGCCGAGCAGAACGCGCTGCGCAAGGAACTTCGCGCCTACTTCGAGGCGTTGATGACGCCAGAGCTCAAGGCTGAGTGCGATGAAAATATGGGCGAGGGCGGCGGCCCCCTGTGGCGCGAGGCGCTCAAGCAGATGGGGCGCGATGGTTGGATTGGTGTGGGTTGGCCCAAGGAATTGGGTGGCCGTGGACTGAGCCCGATTGAGCAGTTCATCTTTGTGGAAGAAGTCATGCGTGCGGGCTATCCCTTCCCCTTCCTGACTACCGAATCTGTCGGCCCGATGCTGGCCGAGCACGGCAACGAGTGGCAGAAGCGCGAAATCGTGCCGAAGATTCTGGCGGGCGAGTGCCTGATTGCTATCGGCTATTCAGAGCCGGGGTCGGGCACCGATCTGGCGAGCCTGAAGGCGACGGCCGTTCGAGAGGGTGATGGCTGGCTGATTAACGGCCAGAAAATGTGGACCAGTCTGGCGCATTTCTGCGACTACGTGTGGCTGGCCTGTCGCACTGACCCCGATGCCCCCAAGCCCCACAAAGGCATATCCATGTTCATGGTGCCGACCAGTGATCCCGGCTGGTCCTGCAGCCCGGTGATTACGCTTGGCGGTGTGCGGACCAATGCCACCTTCTACGACAACATCCGGGTCGGTGACGATGCACTGGTCGGTGAGTTGAATGGCGGCTGGAAGCTGATTACCAGCCAGCTGAATCGCGAGCGCCTGAGTCTGGTGAACTTCGGCCCTACCGCAGAACTGTTCAATAACGTCGTGCGCTGGGCCAGCAAGACTGATGCACCGACAGGCGGCAAACTGGTGGATCAACCCTGGATTCAAATGAATCTGGCCAAAGTCCGTGCGGGTATCGAGGCGTTGAAGCTGGTTTGCTACAAGCAGGCCTGGGCGATGTCTGAGGGGCAGCTGGAAATGGCCGATGCTTCTGCCGCCAAGGTTTACGGTTCTGAATTCTTTATTGAAGTGTATCGACTGCTGGGGGAGATCATTGGCCAGGCGTCCATGATCAACCGTCGTACGCCGGGGGCAGATCCCCATGCGGCGCGCATCGAGCGGCTTTATCGTACGGCGTCCATCATCACCTTCGGTGGCGGTACCAACGAAATTCAACGCGACATTATTTCGGCTGCTGGTCTGTGGATGCCACGTGCATCGCGCTGAGTGCAACAGACCCCGTAAACGACTTTGAGAGAGAACAGCTATGGACTTCGGATTTTCAGAACAGCAGCGCGATGTACAGAACCTGGCACGGGAAATTCTCGGCGAGCAGGTGAACCCGGAAAAACTCGCGCAATATGACCGCTACCAGGCCCCGCGTTTTGATCGCGAACTCTGGGTGCAGATTGCCCAGGCTGGATTGCTGGGAGTGGCGATTGACGAACAGTATGGCGGGATGGGTTTTGGCTTTTTTGAGGCAGGCCTGATCGCGGAAGAAGTGGGGCGCAATATCGCACCGCTGCCCTATATTTCCCACTGCATATCAGCGGCACTGCCCATTCAGCAATTTGGCAGCGATGAGCAGAAGGCGCGACTGCTGCCCGGCGCGGTCAGTGGAGACGTTCTGCTGACGGCAGCACTGATGGAAGCGAACAATGAAGACCCGACTCAGCCGCTGTTGTGCCGTGCACAGGCGTCGGCAGAGGGGGTACAAATCAGCGGTGAAAAGCTCTGCGTACCGTTTGCTGAACAGGCGGACCACATTCTGTTGGCCGCGGCGGGCGAAGCGGGACCCGTGGTGGTATTGCTGCAAGCCGGGATGCCGGGGCTGAGCCTTGAGTCTATGGAAGTCAGCACCTACGAGCCTCAATATCGTCTGACCTTAAACGACGTGAGCGTGAGTAGCGACAATGTGCTGGCAAGCGGTGATCAGGCCGCAGCCTTGCTCAAGCAGCTCAGCGAAACGACGACCGCAGCGCTGTGTGCTCATCAGCTCGGTGCGGCGGACAAGGCCATGCGCATGACGGCTTCCTACACGGCGGAGCGCCAGCAGTTCGGTGTGCCGATCGCCACGTTCCAGGCGGTGGGTCACCGCGCGGCAAACTGTTTTATCGATGTGGAATGTCTGCGTCTGAACTGCTATCAGGCGATCAGCCGTCTTGACGACGGTGTGGAGTCGTCTGTGGAAGTGCAGATCGCCAAAGTCTGGGCCGGCGACGTGGGCCACCGCGTCAGCTATGCGGCGCAGCATCTCCATGGCGGCACCGGTATTGATCGTGACTACCCACTGTGGCGTTACTGCACCTGGCTGCGTCACAACGAGATGATGCTGGGCGGTTCCGCTCGCAACCTGGCTGCGCTGGGCGAAAAAATAGCGGCTGGCGAGGCCTTCTGCGCCTGAGTCGCTGTGCTTTCGCGGCATCACCTGGCTGCTATTGTGGCGGTCAGGTGGTAGCATGCATCGCAGTAAACACAGGTAAAGGATACGCCCATGTCTCTACGACGTTCTTCCCTGCTGTCTGTTGCAGCAGCCGTTCTGCTTAGCGCCTGTGCGCAGCAGCCCCAAGCACCCGCGCCCAAGCCGCTGTATGTGATGGAAAGTGGCGTCATCGAGAGCCGTGAGGGTTTTGTCGATAGCGTGTCCGGTGCACGTGTTGAGTCGGTGGAGCCGCATGGCAACGGGGAATACCGTGTGCTGGTATCACTGCCAGCCGATGGCGATACCCCGGCGCGGGAAATTGAGGAAGTCCTCGTAACGGCGCCGCGAGTCGAGCCGGATGCCCCGGTTGTGAAACCGCGCTACGAGTTTGTTAAAGACTACGCCAACGACCGCTACGGTTTTTATATCTATCTGGGTAACCAGAAAAGCCTGCCGTTCCGTTTGTACTTCAAAGATGTACCCGCGGGCAGTGTTCAGGAGAGTCGGCCCTGATTGCTGATGCGCTGATCACTATAGCCAAAAAAAACGCCCCGGAAGGGGCGTTTTTTTTGGGGCGCTTGATTTCTCGTACACTATTTTTCGAACACCGTGGCGACCTGCCGGCTGAACATCGCGGCTTCGCCGTTGGGCGCATAGATGGTGGCGTAGTTGCTGAAGTAACCCTTGCTGCCCGCCTGGCAGCGGTAATCCAGATACCACAAACCTTCGCTGTGCTGAGCATCGGCAGACAGCTCCGGAAACTCCAGATACCAGCTTAATGAACTGCCCACACCGAGTCCTTTGACCTGATTCAGTCCGGGCATTGGCGGAGCATCGGCGAGGCCGATCATGGCGTTTTCATCCATGACTGTGGCGTCCTTGTAGGCGAGCCACATGGCAAAGTCTGCCGAGTCAGCGCCGCTGAAGGGCAGTGAGCCGCTGGCGAGACGCATATCAAAATGCTGGGTAAATGCCGGGGTAATACCTTCGATATACGGCATCGACTCGCTGTCTTCCGGCGATGTGATATTTGCCGGGCGAGGGGCTGAGGGGGTGACGATGGCCGAGGCGCGATCCTTGCCGTAGGCGGCCGTTACCATCGTGGCGACCTCGCCGTCGCATTGCAGTTCGCCTTGAATATGCGTTACGGAACCGCCTTCGCGCAGCGGTCTCAGCAATACCTGATGGTCACCGGCCGGCGCCGGGCCGACGAAGCTGACAGACAATGCGCGCAAGCGGCGCTCTGACGCGACCTGCTGGCGCATGGCCGCCGTGACCAGCGCGGTGCTAAGCCCTCCGAAGGCGGTTCTTCCCTGTAGCCAGCTGTCGGTGATCGACGCCTTGAATTGTCCCTCACCCTCGGCGGTTACCGTTTGCATCAGCGCGGAGAATGCACTCATCGTCTGTCCTCGTAGTCGATTCAATTTTTGCAGTATAGGTTAATGTGTTCGCTGCTAACAACGCCCGTCTTGGAATGTCGTCATCGCAATCTTGATGCGCGAGGAGGAAGCGCTTATTGTCGATGACACGCCCGGCGTCTTGTGGGCAACAATAATAATCACACGGGAGTATTACTGTGCTGCATCCTCACCACCATGCCCAATCGACCCCCGATAAAGCCGCTTGTATCCTCGCTGACAGTGGTGAATCGCTCACCTATGCACAGTTGGATGCGGCGTCAAACCAGTTGGCGAGACACTTTTATCAATGTGGCCTGAGCGCTGGCGACCACATTGCCTTCCAGTTGGAAAACTGTCTACGGTTTATTGAAATTGCCTGGGCGGCGCAACGTTGTGGCTTGGTGTTTACACCCTTGCACAGTCATCTGCTTGCAGATGAGGTGGCCTATATTCTGGAGAACTCCGGGGCGAAGTTGTTTATCAGTTCGCCGCGCTACCTTCACATTGCCCGTCAGTTGGATCGCCAGGCGCTGCCTGTTGAACATTGGTATGTCAGCGAGGGGCAGACCGATGACTTTGAAAGTCTCGACGCCGCTATGGCGGCTCAACCCGGCACGCCGATGGCGCGTCAGCTAGCCGGTATCCCCATGCTCTATTCCTCCGGGACTACCGGCAAACCTAAAGGTATCAAGCCCAACCGCCCGGAGCTGGCCTTTGACGAACTGTCGCCACTGCTTATGGGCATAGCCGCGTTTCTGGGTATCGAGGCGGATTCTGTCTACCTCACTCCGGCACCGCTGTACCACGCCGCGCCCATGCACAGTGCCATGGCAGCGATGGCGCTGGGGGGCACGGTGGTGATTATGGATGGCTTTGACCCCGAGCGTTCGCTGGCGGCTATTGAACGCTACCGAGTGACTTGCAGTCAGTGGGTGCCGATCATGTTTGTTCGCCTGCTGAAGCTGCCTCAGAATGTCCGAGAGGCGTATGACCTGGGCAGTCTGAAAGTGGCAACGCATGCGGCGGCGCCCTGTCCCACGTCGGTTAAGCGCGAGATGATTGCCTGGTGGGGGCCGATCATCAATGAGTACTATGCCGCCAGCGAAGGTATCGGGATGACGGCCATTAACAGCACCCAGTGGTTATCGCATCCGGGATCGGTGGGACTGCCGTTAATGGGAGACCTGCACATCGTCGATGATGACGGCGAGGAGTTACCTCAGGGCGAAACCGGCATGATCTACTTTTCCGGCTTCGCAGGCTTCGAGTACCACAACGAACCGGAGAAAACGGCCGGGGCCCATCATCCTGCAGGCTGGGCCACAGTGGGCGATATGGGGTATGTCGATGATGAGGGCTTTCTCTATCTCGCTGATCGCAAGGATTTCATGGTGATTTCCGGTGGCGTAAATATCTACCCGCAGGAAATAGAAAGCCTGTTGATAGCCCATCCTGAACTTGCGGATGTGGCGGTCTTCGGTCTGCCCGACGAGGAGTTCGGGCAGCGTGTGGTGGCGGTGGTTCAGCCCGCATCAGACAGTGTGGATGAGGGCGATCTCTGTGAGCGTCTCAATCGCTGGTGCCACGAACGTATGTCGTCGGTGAAATGCCCCAAAGCGTTCTATGTAGAAAAACGTCTGCCGAGAAAGGACAACGGCAAGATGTATAAAAAGCCGCTGCAGGAAAAGTATCGCCAGCGCTACGCCTGAAGGCCAGGGGGCGGTTGGCTTAATGAACCGCGGTGGGCGGCTCGCTGTCCGCCACCCGAACGGGTGGTGCTGCCGGGGCAGTCGTCGGATAGTCTTTCTTCCATCTCTTACACCGCAGAAAAATAACAGGAAAGTCAGATGTTGCTGAAAGATAAAGTGGTCATTGTATCGGGAATCGGTCCTGGACTGGGACAGGAACTCGCTCTGGAAGCGGCTCGTCAGGGAGCCAAAGTTGCCATGTGCGCGCGCACGCCAGCGAAGCTCGATGATGCAGAAAAGCTGATTCGGGAGGCCGGGCTGAGCAATGAATTGCTGAAGGTGCCGACAGATATCAGCAGCCGCGAGCAGTGCGCTGCACTGGTCGCTGCCACCGTCGAGCGTTTCGGTCGTATCGATGTACTGTTCAACAGCGCCTATGTTCCCGGCGCGTTTACGCCCATTGCCGAGGCTGATCTGGGCAGCTGGCGGGAAGCGATGGATGTCAATTTCTTTGGCACCATGGGGCTGACACTGGAAGCCGTGCCGCATATGAGAAAGCAGGGCGGTGGTGCGGTTGTCATGATCAACACCATGGTCACCCGCAAACCGATGCCCAGCCAGGCGGGTTATGGCGCGTCGAAAGCGGCATTGGCCAATGCGACCTCGCACCTGGCTCTGGAGCTGGGGCCCGACAATATTCGCGTTAACTCCGCGTTTATGGGGTGGATGTGGGGGCCGTCTGTCGAGGGCTACTTCAAAATGGCCGAAGAGGCGGGCGGCCCGACGGTAGAACAACAGAAGGCGGCGGTGGCGGCCAATATCCCGCTGCGCCGGATTCCCGACGATGCTGACTGTGCCAAAGCGGCCATTTTTCTTGGCTCCGACTATGCTCATGCCGTTACCGGCGCGGCACTGGATGTGAACGGTGGTGAATATCTGCCGCATTAAGTCGCGGCAGACGAATTAGCAGTGCAGAGGTGAATTCACGCTACTCAGCCATTAGAATCGGGGCTGGTGCTTCACAACGGTCCCGGTTTGCTATGTCGACAGATATGTCAGTTCCACCGCGTATGGATGCGCTGCTCTACGCGCTGTATGGCGGTACGCTGGAGACGCCGCCATGGCAGCGTTTTCTCGATCAGCTGCGCGATCTGCTGGGCGGCAATTACGCGACCTTGCTGCTGAGACCCCCCAATGAGCACGACCCCGGTGTGATCCTCAATGCGCTGGTTGTGTCGCCTGAAATCTACCACGCCTACAACGAAACCTATTTTGCGCTAGACCCCTTTGTGAACCTGCCGGATGGGGAAGTTGTGACCGTGGCGGAGTATGTATCGTCGGCCGAATTTGAGGCCAGCGAGTACTACCGCAACTACATTCAACCTGCCAATGTGCGGCATATTCTCGGCGCGGACTTGTGGGATGGCAATCGCTTGCTGGCCCGCTTGAGGGTGACGCGCCCGGCGAGCCGGGACGATTTCGGCGAGCGGGAAAAGCAACTCTGTAAGTCGGTGCTGCCGCATATTAAGCAAGCCGTGGAAATCTATTCACGCTTGCGGGAAAGCGAAAGTGAGCGAGCCTTTTATGCGGACACGATCGACAGCCTGTCTGTTGGTGTACTCACTCTGGATGCTGAGGGGCGTGTCATTCAGGGCAACCCTATTGCGGCGCGCCTGCTGGAACAGCACAGCGTGCAATCGTCGCTGGGACAGCGCCTCAAGTTCAGCGATGCTCGTGAGCAGCAGGCATTCCGTGAATTACTGGCCGAGGTGATCGACGCTCACCATCATCGTGAAGCGGGTTGTGTTCGCGCCTTTCGTATCAGCGCTGCGGCGACTGCGATCAGCGGCCTGAGTCTGCTGTTGCGGCCATTGCCGTTAAGCGATCACGGCAGTGAACCCAGTCCGGCCGTCGCGGTATTTATCAGTGACCCCATGGCGCCGCGTCAGGCACCCAGTGATGTGTTGATTGCGCTGTTCGGTTTGACGCCGGCGGAATCCAAATTGGCTATTCGTCTGGTTAACGGGCAGAGCCTGGATGAAGCGTCGGAGAGTCTGAATATTTCCAGGAATACGGCCAAGTCGCACCTGAGCTCGGTGTTCTCCAAAACGGGAGTGGCCAGACAGACGCAGCTGATTCAGTTGATATTGAACAGTGTGGTGACGCTGGCCGGGTCACCGGCCAGCGACGAGTAGGGTGATCAGCTATCGCTGCTCGGTGAGGGCGCCGCAGCTTTAGCCGGTGCCTTTTTGGCTGCCGCTTTCTTGGCGGGGGCTTTTTTAGCCGGTGCTTTCTTCACTGCCGCTTTTTTTGCGGGAGCCTTTTTAGCCGGTGCTTTCTTGGCGGGGGCTTTTTTGGCTGGTGCCTTCTTCACCGCGGCTTTCTTTGCGGGAGCCTTTTTAGCCGGTGCTTTCTTGGCGGCCGCTTTTTTCGCCGTTGCCTTTTTAGCCGCGGCTTTTTTGGCGGGAGCCTTCTTCGGCGCCGGGTTTTTCTTGTCGAAATCCTTAGCGGCAGTATGCGCGGCCTTCGCCATCGCGCGAGCACGCTGATAATCCGACTTCAGTTCTTTGATCTGGTCGCGGGCCATAATGACCAGTGCCTTGGCATCGACTTCCAGTTCCTTGGCGGCATCAATCGCCTTGTGTGCACGCTCAAGCTGACGCTCAACCGTTTTGTCCATATTGCTCTTGGCCTTTTGCTGAAGCTCGCGCAGTTTGTCCTGCTCTGCCTTCATTTTGACCTTGGCTTTTTCAGCCTGGGCTTTCGCGCGCTCCATCGCTTTCTCTGCATCGCTGATAAGCCGGTCACGCAGTTTTTCCACTTTGCTTTCGAGAGATTCGATCTCTTTACTGATGAGTGCTACAGGGTCCAGTTTCTGTTTAGCCATGCTAATGACTCCATTTATTGGGTTAGGGCATCGCGAGCAGGAAGTCTGTTCGTTGGCTTAACATAGCAAATTTTCTGATAATGAACACAAACTGAGCACAAGAAGAGACATTGTTATGGAAAAAACACGAACTGATGCGATTGAAGCCGCTGTTTTCAGACGCCTGCTAGAGCATCTCGACAGTCGCAAAGACGTGCAGAATATCGAGCTGATGAACCTGGCGGGCTTCTGCCGCAACTGCCTGTCGAAGTGGTATGTTGCCGCCGCTGAGGAGATGGGTGAGAGTGTTGACTACGATGCCGCCCGTGAGCGGGTCTATGGCATGCCCTACGGGGAGTGGAAAGATAAGTATCAGCGTGAGGCCAGCGCTGAGCAACTGGCCGCCTTCAATAATAAAAATGCCTGATAAACGACGACTATAATCCGCCGTTGGGAATAAAGCGGTTGCTGCTGTTGGCGCGAATCCAGCGAAGCGTCTCTACCGACAGTTTTTCGCCACGTTGACGCAGCACTTTATTGATCCAGATGGCGGGGGATTCCGCACCGGCATCCCAGCCGCTGATACGTTCTTCAGCAACGGTGAAAAAGCGAATGAGTGCAATGAGTTCGTCGTTACTCAAATCAGCAACGGCTTCCTGCCAGGGCGCGAGAGTCAGCCGCATGACCGGGCTGTAACGTTGCAGCTCTTCATCGGTAAACGGGGCAGGGAGTGCTGACAACGAGGCTTCGTCGCTAAGCGTGATACAACGCTTCAACCAAGCCTTGTCGATACTGATCGCGGCTTTTTCGGTTTCGGGTGTCCAGCTGCCAATACTCATTCAGTGATGTCCTTTACTACTGCCATTGATGTTAAGGGCGCACAGTATACCGGAGTTGCGGGCGTGACAATGCCGTCTGCTTCAGGTAGTTTCTGTATGTTTATACAGTATCGGGTTTGGCGTGGTTTGGCGCCGCTGGCTTGCGTTCCCCTTCATGCGAAAAATCATTCATTGTGATTGCGACTGTTTCTACGCCTCCGTTGAGATGCGGGATGACCCTTCACTGCGTGGTCGGCCACTGGCAATCGGCGGGGCGTCCTCGCGTCGAGGGGTGATCGCAACCTGTAACTATGAAGCCCGCGCCTACGGTGTGCACTCGGCCTTGCCCACGGCAGTTGCTGTGCAGCGTTGCCCCGATTTGATTTTGATGCCGCCGAACATGGCGAAGTACAAAGCGGTAGCCATGCAGGTACGGGAGATTTTTGAGCGCTACAGCGATTGCATTGAACCCTTGTCGCTGGATGAAGCCTACCTGGACGTGAGTGAGTCACCGCATTTTCAGGGCAGTGCCAGCCGTATCGCCGAAGCGATCCGCCACGAGGTGAAAACCGAAGTGGGCATTGGCATTTCCGCTGGTGTGGCGCCGAACAAATTTCTCGCCAAAATTGCCAGTGACTGGCAGAAACCTGACGGCCTGACGGTGATTCGGCCCGACCAGGTCGCGGCGTTTGTTCGCGATTTGCCGGTGTCCAAAATCCACGGTGTGGGTAAAGTCATGGCCGCCAAAATGTCGGCACTTGGTATCGAAAGCTGTGAGCAGTTACAGGCGTGGTCGGAGCTGGCATTGGTAGAACGCTTCGGGCGCTTTGGGCGTCAGCTTTATGGCTACGCGCGCGGCGAGGATCAGCGCCAGGTTAAGCCTGAACGCCGTCGCAAGTCACTGAGTGTCGAGCGTACCTTTGCCACTGATGTGGTGCCGGGGGCCGAAGCCGATGCGGCGCTGGTGCAGTTGATCGAGGAACTCCAGAAACGGCTGGGTCAGGTGACGGGACTGCCGATAGTCGGTGCTTTCGTAAAAATGAAAAGCCGGGAGTTTCGCATTACCACGGTCGATCGGCGCTTACCACTGGGGCTGGACACGGCCTGTTACGCGCCGCTGATGCAGGAAGCTTGGGCGAGACTCGAAAGCCCGGTGCGATTAATGGGGGTCGGTGTCAGGTTTGCGGAGGAGGACGAGGCCAGTCAGCTGAGTCTGTTCTAAGCCTCGCCGAGGTTGCGGCTGTACGCATTGGCGCCGCGACGTCCTTCAGCGTCGTAGGTCCGCAGTGGAACGGTACTGAGACCGAGAACCTGCATGGCTTGTTCATTGTAGTCTGCCCGCCGCTCCAGCAAATGCCCGATGCGCTCATTCAGGTCGCGGCAGCGTCGCAGGCTCTCCAGTACCTCGCTGTCGGGCGCGGGGCTGTCTGGCTGTTGGCGACGATAGCGGTCGAGGTTCTCCAGACTCTGGCTGCAATCCATCTTTTGCTCTGCCAGTTCGCGCAGGCGATCGGCGTCGCTGCCATTACGCAGGGTGTCCAGCTCTTCCTGCAGCAGGGCTTCAAAGCGCTGGCTGTGACTGAGCAGTTCCTGTTGAAGATCGCTCATCACCATTACGCCGGGTTGGTTTGCAGTTCCAGGTCAATAAAGGCGCGGGCGACCTGATCGGCATCGATGCTGAATTCACCGTTGCGAATCGCGGTTTTAATCGCTTCGACCTTCTGGCGATCCACGCCGTCGCTGGCTTCAATGCCCGCACGAGCGCGTTCCAGCAGGCTGGTTTCAGCGCTTGAGGCAGGGTTCGCCGACGTCGTGACGTCTTTGCTGTCTTCGGCTTTCTGGCTGGCATTGCCGCTGTCGATCCGACGCGGCTGGCCTACCGGGCTGCCATTAATGCGTTCGACCATGTTGATTCCTCATCCTTTCTGTCTGTGGCGTTGACGCTGCCTTACCTCTCTAACGGCAGCGACCGAAAAAACTTTAGAACTATTTCAGTATTACCGTGTTGGCGTTTTCCACACGGCCTTCCAGCTGCTTGCCCGAGCTCAGGTTTCTGACGTTGATCAGCGAGCCCACGGCGCCGTCTTGCAGTGCCAGGCCACGCATGCTGACCGAAATCGCTCCGCTGTCGCTGCGCAAAGTGACCTGCTGGCCTTTGCTGATCAGCGTACCGGCTTCCAGCATATTGGCGGTAATCACGGCACCTTGAGCAATGCTGCGTCGGCTGCGCATGCCACCCGGCTGCTGCAGCGAACGCAGATAACCGTAAGAGAGCGTCGATACTTCCCGCTCCACCCAGCTTACATCCGCGGGCGTGACGGTCTCACCGGGCGCGATGGGGCGTTTGCTCACCATGACCTTGGCATAGGCCGCGACGGTAACCGGCAGGTAGATTTTCCACGGCTGTTGGCCACTGCAGCGAACACCGACAGTGGTACGTCGGCGAATCTGGGCGCCTGGCGGTAAAAAAGCTTCCAGTGCCTGACTGCATCGCGGCAGACGAGTCCGCGGGTCCAGCTTGCCGACACTGACGCGGGTGGTTTGCGACTGCCAGGGATGGCGCTTGGCAATGTACTGTCGCGCGGTATCGCTGATCCGCTGCGCTGACTCGATGCCACTGGTGCTCGCCGATACTGGCGGACCAATAAGCAGGGCAGTGCACAGCATCAGCACTGCTTTATGCCATGTCGCCATCGTCTGCCCTCCTTATTCTCTGCTTCGTTTCCCGCCTGTGGTGCCCGCCAAAAAATTGGCGTCAGACCGTCTTCTAACAGGGATTGAGCAAGGGGCGTGCCAGTGGTGAGAAAACGCGATTGCCGGTCGCTGCCAAAGTCTTGCCGGTTCCTTTCGGAAAAGGCGGCAAAGCCTTGCCGGAAATCTGGCGCTGGCAGTGTCGTTTTTCTTTATCTATTTGAAAAATAACAATAAAAAAATATGGCACGGCGTTTGCGTTGGGAAGGGCAAAGCGGAGATAAGGCGTGTCGTTAGAAACATTCTCTACACATCTAACGGCCACAACGCGAAAACCTTTAGCAGGAAACGGTAAAAAAATATGGCAATCAATTTCGACAAAGCTCTCGGTGTTCATCAGCAAGCGCTGATGCTGCGCCAGCAGCGCATGGAGTTGCTGGCCAACAATATCGCCAATGCGGATACCCCCGGATACAAGGCAAGGGATATCGATTTCAAACAGGCAATGGGCGAGGTCAGTGCGGGGCAACAGCTGTCGCTGAGCCTGAGTAATGGCGCCCATATTGCCAACAGCGCGACGGCGGGTAGCGGCACGGCCGAGGTGATGTACCGCGTCCCGCAGCAACCGTCCCTGGATGGTAATACCGTAGAGGAAAGTGTCGAGCAAACCGCCTTTGCCGATAACACCCTGCGCTATCAAGCCACCATGAGTTTTCTCAGCAGTCGTTTTGCCGGCATGAAGTCGGTGTTGTCGGGAGGGCAGTAAGCCATGGCTAATCCGCTGGATGTTGCTGCGCGGGCAATGAATGCCCAGATGCTGCGGCTCAATACCACGGCCAGCAATCTCGCGAATGCCGACACGATTGCCAGCAGTGCCGACCAAGCTTACCGCGCGCGGCAGACGGTGTTTTCCACCGTGCTTGATGCCCAACGCAATGCAGCGGGGGTTGAAGTGGCAGGCATTGTGGAGAGCGACGCGGCCATTCCTAAGCGCTACGAGCCCGGCAATCCGCTGGCCGATGCCGATGGTTATGTCTACGGCTCAAACGTGAATACGGTAGAGGAGATGGCGAACATGATGTCGGCATCGCGCTCCTACCAGAACAATGCCGAAGTGTTTTCAACGGTTAAGACCCTGACGCTGCGGGCATTGCAGCTTGGCAAAGAGTAGGAGTTATTGCGATGACCTTAAGTAACAATGCCTTGGCAAGCCTGCAGGCGAATGGCACCAGCACCACGGCCTACAGCAGCAACAGTAACACTCGTTCCGACGCCAGCTCGCTGGGGCAGGATGATTTCCTCAAGCTGATGATGGAACAGCTGCAGAATCAGGACCCCTTCAATCCCACCGATAACACCCAGTTCATTAGCCAGATGGCGCAGCTCACCTCGGTGAGCGGCATCAGTGAAATGAACAGCAATCTGGCCGCGCTGACCAGCTCGATGTACAGCACGCAAATGCTGGATGCCTCGTCGCTGATCGGCAAAGACGTGCTGGTTGATTCCGACGTGGTGGTGTTGCCCGACGAGGGTGGGGTCAGCGGTCGTCTCACCCTTCCCAGCAGCACGTCGGCGGTTGATGTCGAGGTACTGGCACCCTCTGGAGAAGTGCTGGCGAAGCTGGCGCTGGGTCCCCAGTCCGCCGGTGATGTCGAGTTTGAATGGAACGGTGAAGGTTTGAATGGCGAGCGTCTGCCGCCCGGTAACTACGAGATTCGAGCCCAGTTCATGAACGGCGGCTCGGTCGAGGCAATAGCGACGCAAGTCCGCAGTCCGGTGGAAAGCGTGAGCCTGGCCTATGGCGTTCCCGCATTGAATATTGATGGTTTGGGCAGCTTCGCGCTGTCTGAGGTACAACAAATTCGCTGAGCGCCACGGCGCCGGTACTAGCCCGCGAAAGATCGCAGCAGGAGTAATACGATGAGCTTTAAAATTGCATTGAGTGGATTGAACGCCGCGTCGGCGCATCTGGATGTGACCGCTAACAATATTGCCAACGTTAACACCACGGGGTTTAAAAGCTCGCGCGCGTCGTTTGCGGATGTCTATGCCACCGCCAACAACGACGTGACCAAAACCACGCCGGGTGCCGGGGTGCGCCTGAACACCATCGTTCAGCAGTTCTCCCAGGGTAATATCGACTTTACCGACAACAACCTCGACCTGGCGATCAGTGGCGAGGGCTTCTTCACCATGAAGGGCAACAGTGGTGTGACCTACACCCGCTCCGGCGCGTTCAGTGTTGACCGCGAGGGCTATGTGGTGAACAACAACAATGAGCGCCTGCAGGTGTTTCCGCCGACGTCCAATGGCTCTTTTGCGACCGGCTCAATGACGGATCTGCAACTTCAGATTACCGAGAATGCGCCCAAAGCCAGTACCAAGGCGGATATCGGTGTGAACCTGCCCGGCGATGCGCCGCTGCCGACGTCGACACCGTTTGATCCCTCCGTGGCGACCAGCTACAACCACGCCACCTCGATGACGGTTTACGACTCGCTGGGTACCTCTCACACCGCCACCCTGTACTTCGTGAAAGATGCGGCCGCCAATACCTGGCAGCAACATCTGTACGTGGATGATAACGCGGTGGGTGGTGCCAACACTCTGACGTTCAGCGATACCGGGGAACTGGTGAGCCCGGCCTCCGGCACAGTCGGCTATCCGGCCTATGCGACCACGACCGGCTCTGCGGACATTCAGTTGACCTTTGATTACAACAACTCGACCCAATACGGCAATGAGTTCGGGGTGAATACCCTGCAGCAGGACGGTTTCACTACCGGTCGACTGACGGGTATAGAAGTGGATGCCTCCGGCGTCGTGTCGGCACGCTTTACCAACGGCCAGTCAGCCGAGCTGGGTAAGGTGGCGCTGGCCAACTTCTCCAACCCCAACGGCCTGCAGCAACAGGGTGATACCTCATGGGCTGAGACCTTCAGCTCTGGCAGTCCGCGTGTGGGCGAGCCCGGAAGCTCTAACTTCGGCCTGTTGCAGGCGGGTGCGCTGGAAAGCTCCAACGTCGATCTGACTGAGCAGCTGGTGGAAATGATCACCGCGCAGCGTAACTTCCAGGCAAATACACAGATGATCTCCACCGCTGATGCGGTGACCCAGGCCATCATCAATATCCGCTAAGCACTGACTGGCAGATAGGAAGGAGGCCCATATGGACCGCTTACTGTATCTCGGCATGACCGCTGCGAAGCACACCGAGATGGCGCAGACCGCGAATGCCAATAATCTGGCAAACGCGAGCACGGCGGGGTTTCGTGCCGACTTCCACGCCCTGATGTCCCAGCCCATCGAAGGGCCGGGGCAGGCCACGCGGGTGAATGCCGTGCTTGATGCCAAGCTGAGTGATTTCAGCGAGGGCAGCATTATGAGCACCGGTCGTTCGCTGGACGTGGCGATTCAGGGAGAGGGCTGGTTTGTAGTGCAGGACGCTCAGGGCGGTGAAGCCCTGAGCCGCCGCGGCGACCTGCACCTGACGGCCGACGGACAATTGATCAACGGTGCCGGACAGCCAGTGATGGGCGACGGTGGTCCGCTGGCGGTTCCCGAGCATGACAGCCTGACCATCGGCAGCGATGGCACGGTGTCCGTGGTTCCGAAAGGGCTGGGACCGGAGTCGTCAATTATTGTGGATCGCATTCGCCTGGTCAGTGCCGACCCCGCGCAGCTGCGCAAGGGGGAGGACGGGCTGATTCGCACTGAAGACGGCGCCACGCCGCCCGCTGATGCCGATGTGCGGGTGCGCTCTGGCAGCCTGGAAGGCTCCAATGTGAATACGGTCGACGCCATGGTCACCATGATTGAACTGGCACGAGGTTACGAAATGCAGGTGAAGGTGATGAGCACCGCCAACACCGTGTCGGAAACCGGCGCGCGCCTGATGCGAGTGGAATAACGAGGATTAGCACATGAACTCATCTCTTTGGGTAGCAAAAACCGGACTGGATGCGCAGAACACCCGCATGCAGGTAGTCAGCAACAACCTGGCAAATGCCAATACCACCGGGTTCAAGCGCGACCGCGCCTCCTTCGAAGATCTGCTGTACCAGAACCACCGTCAGGTGGGTGGTCAGTCGTCCCAGCAAACGCGTCTGCCCAGCGGTATGCAGGTGGGTACCGGGGTGCGGGTGGTTTCGACCGAGAAGATTTTCAATCAGGGAACGATGACCCAAACCAACAGTAATCTGGATATGGCGGTGAACGGCAAGGGCTTCTTTCAGGTACAGATGCCTGACGGCACGCTGGCCTACACCCGCGACGGTTCCTTCCAGCTCGATGATCAGGGCCAGATCGTGACCAACAGCGGTTATGTGGTGGAGCCGGGGATTACCGTTCCCCAGGGCACGCAAAGCATTACTGTGGGCAACGACGGTGTGGTCTCGGCGACCCTGGCCGGTGATGCCAGTGTGATACAGCTAGGCAGCTTCCAACTGGCCGATTTCATTAACCCCGCCGGTCTGCAGGCGCGGGGTGAAAACCTCTACATTGAGTCGGCCTCCAGTGGCGCGCCGCAAACCGGCACTCCCGGTTTGAGCGGTCTGGGCACCATTACTCAGGGCTCGCTGGAATCGTCCAACGTCAATGTGGTGGAAGAGCTGGTGAACATGATCGAGACCCAGCGCGCCTACGAGATGAACTCCAAGGCGATCTCCACCAGCGATCAAATGATGCAGTACGTCAACAACAACCTGTAACCGGGGTAGAGCCATGATGATGCGCCCGATACGCTTACTGATGACCCTGCTGTGTTGCGCCTGGCTGGCTGCCTGCGCGCAGGCTCCCGAGCGTGATGCTCAGGCCTGGGAATCACAGTTGCCACCGCAGCAGGTGGGCGTGAATGAAAACCCCGGCTCTATTTATCAGGCCGGTTACGGCATGAGCCTGTTCCTCGACCGCCGCGCGCGGCAGGTGGGGGATGTGATCACCATTATCCTGTCGGAAAAAACCGACGCCACCAAACAGTCCAATACCAGCACGGCCAAAGAGAGCAATATCTCGGTGCCGACCGTCACCCTGTTGGGGCGGGGTGTCACTCACAATGGCGTGCCGGTGCTCGATACCGGCGTCAGCAGCGATCAGGATTTTGCCGGGCAGGGCAGCAGCAGTCAGAGCAACAGCCTGACCGGCTCCATCACTGTGACCGTGTCGGAAGTGCTGCGTAACGGCAGCTTGCGGGTCCGTGGCGAGAAATGGGTGACCATCAATCAGGGCGACGAATTTATCCGCATTCAAGGCATTGTGCGCCCCGAAGATATTGCTGCCGATAACTCGGTGGCCTCCTACAAAGTCGCCGATGCCCGCATTACCTACAGCGGCAAGGGCGCGCTGGCTGACGCCAACAGCATGGGCTGGCTGGGACGTCTGTTCCAGTCTGTGCTGTCGCCATTCTGAGGACATCATCATGATGCGAATTTCTCTGTGTAAACCTCTGAGTGCAGCGCTGTTGGCGCTGTCACTGCTGGCACCGGCGGCCTGGGGCGACCGGGTGAAGGACTTGGTGGATGTGTCCGGCGTACGCGACAACCAGCTCGTGGGCTACGGCCTGGTGGTCGGCCTCAGTGGCACCGGTGACCAGACCAGTCAGGCGCCGTTCACCATCCAGAGTATTCGCAATATGCTCACCGGCTTTGGCGTAAAAGTGCCAGATAACGTTAACCCTCAGCTCAAAAACGTGGCCGCGGTGACCGTACATGCGCGTCTGCCGGCCTTTGCCAAGCCCGGCCAGACGATCGACGTCACGGTCTCGTCTATCGGTAATGCCGCCAGCCTGCGTGGCGGGAGCCTGTTGATGGCGCCTCTGATGGGGGCCGATGGACAGGTCTATGCGATCGCTCAGGGCAGCCTGCTGGTCAGTGGTCTGGGTGTGGAGGGCAAAGATGGCTCGCGGGTGACGGTGAATATCCCCAGCGCAGGCCGCATTCCCAACGGCGCGATTATCGAGCGCGCGGCGCCCAGTGCGATGGCCAGCAACGGCGAGATTATTCTCAACCTGAAGTCTCCCGACTTCACCACTGCGCATCGCCTGTCGCAGAAAATTAATGAATTTTTCGGTGCCGGCACCGCCAGTGCCATGGACCCTACCAGCGTGAAAGTGCTTGGGCCGCCGCAAGCGGATCGCCGAGTGACCTTTATCTCAATGCTGGAAGAGCTGGAAATCGAGCCCGCCGAGGGGCGCGCAAGGGTTGTGGTCAATTCACGCACCGGCACCATTGTGATCGGCGGCAACGTCAGAGTGATGCCCACTGCCGTGACCCACGGCAGTCTGACCGTGTCGGTGACCGAGCGGGTGGATATCAGTCAGCCCAATGCCTTTGCGGCAGGACAGACGGTAGCGGCGCAGGAATCGAGTATCGATGTGACCGAGAGCGGTTCGCGGATGTTCCTGCTCGATGCCGGTGTGACGCTGGAAGAGATTGTCAAAGCCATCAATCAGGTGGGGGCAGCCCCCGGTGATCTGGTGGCGATTCTGCAAGCGCTCAATCAAGCCGGTGCACTGCGCGCCGAACTGGTGGTGATCTGATGGACGTCAGCAAAGCCGCCAACTACCACGATTTCTCCGGGCTGGCGAAGCTGCGGCTCGATGCTCAGCAGAACAGTGAAGACGCCATTGAGCCGGTAGCGCGTCAGTTCGAGGGCATCTTCTTGCAGATGATGCTGAAAAGCATGCGCGACGCAGTGCCCGATGGCGGTCTGTTTGAAGACAGTGGTCGCGACATGTATCAGGACATGCACGACAAACAGTTGGCAGTGTCGCTGGCCGCGCAGGGGGGGATTGGTCTGGCCGATACCATTGTTCGCCAGCTCAGCCCGGCCGGGCAGGGCGGCGCGGATGACAGCGCACTGAGCGAGTCGGGGGCGGCCCTGCGCCAGCAACTGACGATGGGCACGACCAAAGATTTACGGCCTGCGGCCGATACTGATTCTGTAGAGTGAGGAGCGCATCATGGCAGACATGCTTGGCAATGCCCTGTCGGCGCTGACGTCGTACCAGCGAGCACTGGCGACGACCAGTCATAATATTGCCAATGCCGACACCGAAGGCTACAGCCGCCAGCGGGTGGATTTTGCCACGCGGGTGCCTCAGCAGATGGGTGACCTGTCGATTGGCTCCGGCGTCACGCTGAGCGATGTGCGCCGGGTATACGACGAATTTGCCGGTCAGCAGTTGCGCAGCGCCAGTGGTGCCTTCAGTCAGCTCGACAACTATTATCAGTTGGCCAGCCAGCTCGATAACACCCTGTCAGACTCGGAGCTCGGGCTCAGTGCCGCGCTCTCGGACTTTTACGACAGCGTACAGAATCTGGCGAACGACCCCGCGTCTCTTTCTGCCCGCCAGTTGCTGCTGTCGGAAGCGGAAAGCCTGAGCGGTCGCTTTTCGCAGTTTGCCTCTCAGTTGGATACGCTGGATACCGATATCAACAACCGTATTCAGGCCAGCGTTAACGATATCAATGATCTGGCGGGGCAAGTCGCCAAGATCAACAGCAGTATTGCCGAGGCGCAGGGGAAATTTGGCAGCGTACCCGGTGATTTGCTGGACCAGCGGGACCAGGCGCTGCTCAAACTCAATGAGTTGGTGAATATTTCTACCGTTGAGCAGGACGATGGCTCGGTGAACGTCTTCATCGGCAATGGGCAATCACTGGTACTCGGCGAGAAGAGTAATAGCCTGCACACGGTGCGCAGTGCCTTTGAGGCCGACCGGCTGGAGGTCTCTACCAGCACCAGCGAAACCGGCATTATCAGCGATGTGATCAACGGCGGCAGTTTGGGCGCGTCGCTGAGTTTCCGCGATGGCTTGCTGAGCGATACCCGCAATGAGCTGGGACGCATCGCCTCGGCGGTGGCCAGCTCGCTGAATGACCAGAATGCGGCGGGACTGGATCTCTACGGCCAGCGCGGTTCGGCAATCTTCGCCCAGCCCGCGCCCACGGCGATTGCCGCGACCACCAACGACGGTGACGCGACGATCGCTGCAAGCCTCAATGATGTATCCGCGCTGGACGGGCGCAATATTGCCATGCGTTTTGATGGCACGAACTGGCAGTTCAACGATGCCGGAACAGGGCAGTCGCTCAGTAACTGGACGGGCAGTGGAACGGCAGCCGACCCCTTTGTGATTGACGGTGTCAGCATCAGTCTCTCGGGATCGGTCGTCGCCGGCGACCGCTTTCTGGTCAAGCCCACGGAGTCGGCCTCGGCCAATTTGACGGTGGTCATGAGTGATCCGGCACAACTCGCCGCCGCCGCGGCCACGCGCAGCGGTGCCAGCTCGGCCAATACCGGCTCGGCGTCGATTTCAGAAACGCTCGTTGTCGATCCGAATCACCCCAATTTAACGGATGCGGTCAGCATCAGCTTTCTCGACGCCTCCACCTACAGTATTAATGGCGCGGGCAGTTACAGCTATGCGCCCGGCGAAGCCATCACCATCAATGGCAACACCGTCACCATTACCGGTACGCCCGCCGCCAGCGATGTTTTCAGCATTACCGAAAACACCGGCGCCAGCGGCGATAACCGCAATATGCTGGCGATGGCAGATGTCGAGAGTCTGGGAATTCTCAGTGGCGGCAGCGCCAGCGTGAAGGATGCCGTCAGTGGTCTGGTCGGTGATATCGCCGTGGCTACCCGCAGTGCGGAACTGAATCGCGATGCACAGCAGAATCTGCTGACACAGGCGCAGGCGACGGTCGAGTCAATCTCCGGCGTCAACCTCGATGAAGAGGCGTCCAACCTGCTCAAGTTTCAACAGGCCTATCAGGCGGCGGCGCAAGCGGCCAGTGTGGCCAATCAACTGTTTCAAAGCCTGATCGGTGCGATCAGCTAATCCATCCAGGTTTTGGGGAGTGCGGCAGTGAGAATTTCGACGGCACAGATATACAGCGCGGCAATCAGCGGCATGCTCGATCAGCAGGGCAAACTGCTGGAAACCCAGAATCAGCTTTCCACCGGCAAGCGGCTACTCAGCCCTTCTGATGACCCCGTTGGCGCAGTGCGCAGTCTGGAGTTGCAGCGGGCGCTGGCCAAGACCGACCAGTTTCAGACCAATGTCAATCTGCTCGACAGTCGCCTGCGATTGGAGGAATCGGCGTTGAGCGAGAGTGTACAGATCCTCCAGCAGGTGCGTGAGCGTGCACTGGAGGCCAACAACGCGACGCAGACCAATGAAACGCGGCTGGCGATATCCCGTGAGCTGGATCAGCAGCTCGATGCCTTGCTCACTATTGCCAATACCCGGGATGCGGAAGGGCGCTCGATTTTTGCCGGTTACCAGCAGGATGTGCAGGCATTCACGCTGACCAATGGGTCGGTGACCTACAACGGCGATGACGGACAGCGCATGCTGCAGGTGGGCACAAACCGGCAGTTGGCCGACACCAGCCCGGGCTCAGAGGTGTTTATGGGCGTGGTGAATGGCAATGGCCATTTTCAAACCCGCGCGGCGGACAGCAATACCGGCGATGCAGTGATTGACGCTGGAGCGATTACCGATATCGCCGCTTTCAATGGCGACGCGGTGGATATCGTCTTCACCAGCGCCAGTGACTATGAGCTGCGCGATGCCAGTGGTGTGGTGATTGGCGGCGGTGCTTATCAGAGCGGTGGCAGTATTAACGTCAACGGCATGATGGTAACCGTGGACGGGACGCCCGCGGCTGGCGATCAGTTTTCACTGCGCCCCAGTGAAGCCGAAGATGTGTTCAGCATGGTTGCCCAGTTACGCGACACGCTGATGCAGCCGCGAACCGGCGCTGCACAGCGCGCCCAGCAGACCAGCGATATTAACAGTGCCCTGGTGAATATCGATCAGGCATTGGACAGGCTGATTGCCCGGCAATCGGAGAGCGGTACACGGATGCAGGCGCTGGAGCGTCAAAAAGACGTGAACGAGAATATTGCTCTTCAGGTGGAGGAAAATCTGGGGAGCATTACTGACCTCGACTACGCTGAAGCCATCTCGCGTTTCCAGCAACAACAATTGGGCTTGCAGGCCGCCCAGCAGGCGTTTGCCAAAGTTCAGGGTTTATCCTTGTTCAACTATCTGTAACGACATTCTTTCCGCTGTTAACGCCCGCCTCGCCGCGGGCGTTTTTGCATCTTCTGGCCCCGCAGCGGGCCATTGCTTCGGGGTTTGCAGGGTCGCTTAGGTAATTACCCGTAGAGCGCAAAATTATTCGTAAAGTTCGCCATGGTCATGCCGTTATATGGGGTGAAAGCAAACCTCGGCCATTTCGGCTGAAGCTTGAAAAAAGGCCAGCGCCTTTAGCGAATGACACAGTGGAAGGAGATTCACCATGGCACTTAGCATCAACACCAATGTTGCCTCGTTGAACGCCCAGCGTAACCTGCAGCGCTCACAGGAAACCCTGAACACCTCACTGCAGCGCCTGTCTACAGGTCTGCGTATCAACAGCGCGAAAGATGATGCTGCCGGCATGGCCATCACCACTCGCTTTACCACTCAGATCAACGGTCTGAACCAGGCAGTTCGCAACGCCAACGACGGCATCTCACTGGCCCAAACCGGTGAAGCGGCGCTGGACGAAATGACCAACAACCTGCAGCGTATTCGCGAACTGGCGGTACAGTCTGCCAACGCCACCTACTCGGATTCTGACCGTGCAGCCCTGGATGCCGAAGTGCAGCAGCGCCTGGCGGAAATTGACCGGATTGCCAACCAAACCTCCTTCAACGGTCGTAAGATCCTCGACGGCTCGTTTGGCAGCGCGGTTTTCCAAGTGGGCGCCAATGTGGGCGAGACCATCAGTCTGGATCTGCAAAACAGCATGCGTCTGGACTCACTGGGTGCTACCACCGCGGCGACTTCTTCTGACCTGACAGCGATCATGGCTAGCTCCGATGCGGTTGCTGCAACCTCGGGCTCTGGTGTGTTTGATGCCTCTCCTCTGCTGGAGGACTTCAGCAGCGACACGGTCAGCTTCGATGTGACCGATGGCACCACGACTACTGGCGTTACCCTGAGTGCTGACTACTCCGGTGCCGGTGGCATCGACGCCTTGGTGACGGATCTGGGCACGGCTCTGGGTGCAGACTTTGTGGTGAGCAATGACGGCAACGACGTCACCATCACCAGCGCCCTGACTGGCACCGGTACTGAAGTGTCTGTTGCGAACTTCAACGCAGATGCCGATAACAACGCCATTGACAGCATCGTCACCTCCTTCCCGGCGGTAACCGGTACTGATGGTGAAGATGCGGTCGCGGCTGTCGTAGGCGGTGTCACGGTAGCGGGTGACCTCAGCATTGCGATCGGCGACGCTGACGCGGTAGATGTGGCTGACGGTACCTACACCTCGACCCAGGACTTGGTGGATGCCATCAACACGGCACTGGGCAACAACGGCAGCGCTGAGTTGAACGATGACGGCACCCTGACCATCCGCGCCTCTGAAGCGATTGCCTTCAGCGGTGGCCTGGAAGCGACACTGGGTCTGAGCGATGCCGCGGCATCCGGTGACCTGACCGCCGTCAACGTACTGACTGTCGATAGCTCCAACGACATGCTGCGCCGCATTGATTCTGCGCTGACCAGCGTGAGTGACATGCGCAGCGACTTCGGTGCGGTACAGAACCGCTTCGAATCCACCATCACCAACCTGCAGACCATCTCTGAGAACCTGTCTGCATCGCGGGGTCGGATTCTCGACGCGGACTTTGCTGCTGAGACGGCTAACCTGACCAAGGCGCAGATCCTCCAACAGGCAGGTACTGCAATTCTGGCCCAGGCCAACTCTCTGCCCCAGGCGGCACTCAGCCTGCTGCAGTAAGCCGGAACCCGTCCGCCCCTCGGGGCGGGCACCTCGGCCCAAACAGAGAGTCATCAGTAGCAAGGGCCAATAGGCCCTTTTGCTGCTGGTCTACGAAAATGGGGTGAGAAGGTGAATGTTTATGGATAACAGTCTTAGCGTAAAAAGTGCTTCTCTGCCGACCCGCGTTCCGGTCACCCAGGCAAGTGGCAAGAGTTTGCCTTCCTCTGGAGAGGAATTGCCGATATCGGCCAAGGCCTCATCGGTGCCGATGCAGAACGACGATGCCGTGGCACAGGAAGAAGTCAGCCGGATTGCCAAGGCACTGGTTGCCGAATTTGACCCCGCCGACCGCATCGAGAAAACCGAACAGGCGGTGGCGAAGCTTAACGAAATACTGCGTGACCGTGAGCGAGACCTAGAGTTCTCGGTGGATGAGACGACGGGCAGAACCATACTCAAGGTCATTCATGCCGAGTCCGGCGAGGTGATCCGGCAAATTCCGCCGGAAGAACTGCTGCAGATCACTCGGACGTTTATCGAGGGAACCGGCAGTCTGATTCAGGCGGAAGCGTAGGCGTCATGCCGTGGCATGGAGCTTGCTCTCTTTGTTGAAAATCAGCGGTGTTTGCCGGTTTGAACAGGCGATAAACACAGCGCTTGAGAGCCGTTGCAGGGACTGGACGGTGAGACATATGAAAGGGCGGAAAATGAAATGGCGCCGATAATCTCTACAGGCATCGGGTCCGGGCTGAATATCGGCAGCATTGTCGAGCAGCTTGTGGCCGCAGAGCGTGCGCCTGCCGAAAATCGCCTGAACTCCAAGGCTTATCTGGCCGAGTCAAAAGTCTCCGCCTTTGGCGCACTGAAGTCAGCGCTGGAAAACTTTCAGAGCAAGCTTGAAACCCTCCAAGATCCCGAGACATTCAGCGGTCGCAAGGTCTCGGTAGAAAGCGATGCCGGATTTACTGCCACGGCCGATACGCAAGCCGCTGCCGGCAGTCACGAGATCAGCGTTGAACAGTTGGCAAGCCGACACAAAATCGCTTCTGCGGGCTACACCGATGCCCAGACCTCGGTGGGCACCGGCCAGCTGACCATTACCGTTAACGGTGAAAGCTTCAGTCTCGACGTGCTGACGGGCGAGGATTCGCTGGAGAGCATTCGAAATGCCATTAATGAGGCCGACGATAATGTCGGCGTGACCGCCAGCATCGTTACCGACCAAGACGGCGCGCGGCTGGTGCTGACCAGTGATGAGAGCGGCGCCGATAACGCCATCGCCGTCAGCGTCAGCACCGGAGCCGGGGACACTGGCGATCTCAGTCAGTTGAGCTTCGACCCCAATGCGGCGAGCAATCCGATGACCGAAAAAGTCGAGGCGCTCGATTCCATCGTTATTGTGGATGGCTTTACCCAAACCAGCGCGAATTTGACCGTCGAGGGCATGATCGAGGGGCTTACCCTGAACCTGAGTAAGGCCAAGCCCGGCGAAAATTTCACCCTCGATGTCAGTCTGAATACCAGCTCGGTGAAGAAGGCCGTTGAAGGCTTTGTAACCGCTTACAACAGTCTGAATGCAACGCTGAATGATTTGACTGCCTATGATCCGGAGGCGAATACTGCCGGGCTGCTGCAGGGCGATGCGACAGTCAGGCAGATTGCCTTCAGCCTGCGTAGCGAAATGGGCAATGTCGTTGATGGGCTGAGCGGCGACTTTAACTCGCTGGCCCAGTTGGGCATTCGCACCGGTGACAACTCGGTGCTGGAAATAGACGACGAGCTGCTCACCGACGCCATTGCCGATAATTTCTCCGCCGTTGCCGATATTTTCTCCAGTGAGGATGGCTACGCGGTGCGTCTCGATACGCTACTGAACCGCTACACCGAGGCGGGCGGGATTATTGATATCCGCACCGAGGGCTACAACACCCAGATCGACAGAATTACGTCGCAGCGGGAAGCGCTGGATCGGCGCATCGCCGCGATTGAGGCGCGCTATACCGCGCAGTTTAACGCCCTGGATACGCTGTTGGGCGAACTCAGTACCACGGGCGATTTCCTCACCGAGCAGTTGGCGAACCTGCCGGGCATGGTGAAAAGCGACAAATAAGGCTGGCGGAACAGGTAAGTAGATTCCGCAGCGAAAGCGTTAAAAACACAGCTAAAGCTATACAGAACAGCGTCGATATATAAAGTAACCATCGACAAAAAGAGGATTCATCATGAGCTATTCAGCAGGTCGTGTCAGCCAGGCCTACGCCAGTGTCGGAACGCAGACGCAGGTCGACGCCGCCAGCCCTCACCGGCTCATTCAATTGCTGATGGATGGTGCGCTGGATCGTATCGCTGTGGCTCGCGGCCAAATGCAGCGCCGGGAAATTGCCCAGAAGTCGACGACGATCAGCAGGGTCATCTCCATTATCGATGGACTGCGTATGAGCATCGATCACAGTGTGGAAAATCCCCTGTGTGAAAACCTTGAGAATCTCTATGACTACATGAACCGTCGGCTGTTGCTGGCCAATATCAACAACGACGATGCGGCACTGGAAGAGGTTGCGGCACTGCTGCAGGAACTGAAGGAAGCCTGGGATGCGATTCCCGACACCTTGCGCGGTGTTGATGCGCTGGAACGTGCCCGCGAAAGCCATGCTGAAGCGGTAATGTAAATGGTGAAAGAGATGGATGTAGCCGCGCTGAAAAACGCAGAGTTGCTCACGCCCCGTCAGCAGCAGCTTCGCGAGCTGCTGACGCTGAGCGAGCGCATCTGTGACAGCGCTTCGCAGGGCGACTGGTCAGCGGCCCTGCCCATGCAGCAGACGCGACGTCTGGCGATGGACCAGTTCTTTGCGGTTGACTGTCCACCGGCTGAAGCGGGACTGGTTTCCGCTGTGATCGAAGAAATACTGAAGATTGATAACCGGGTAACCGAGTTGCTGCATCGCCAGCGCGGTGCCATGGTCGACAGCAATGCTCAGCAGCGTCGCAACGCCGAGAATCTGGGTAGTTATCTCCGTCACGCGTAGTCCGTCGACATCAGGGCAGGTATCCCGCTTGCCCGTTCTTCTTATCCCTCCCTGTGCAGGCCGGTAATACCGAACGCTGCTCAGCGATTCTACGTATTAACAAGCCATGGGCTGATCTCTCAGAATGATTCCACGCTTGATGATTGTCGTGGGGCTGCCAAGGCTTTGCCTTGCAGGGGTCTTGGGGAGAGAGTGGGATGTCCTCTCAAGTGACGAAAGTATAAACAAAATGAGCAATGCGATGCGGTCAAAGGAAGGCGAATCAGTCATGGGTATGGCCCCCTGCTCACGCAAAATGCGGGCACTGGATGTACTGATTCAGCAGGTCGCCAGCTTCGACACTCTGGTGTTGATTCGCGGCGAGTCTGGGAGCGGCAAGGAAGTCGTTGCCCGAAAAATTCACGAGTACTCCGACCGCGCTGGCAATCCCTTTATTCCGGTGAACTGCGGCGCCATTCCGGCTGATCTGCTGGAAAGCGAGTTGTTCGGCCACGAAAAAGGCGCGTTCACCGGTGCGGTGGCAACGCGCAAAGGCCGTTTTGAAATGGCTGAGGGCGGTACGCTGTTTCTCGACGAGATCGGTGACATGAGCCTGCCGATGCAGGTCAAACTGCTGCGCGTCCTTCAGGAACGTTGCTACGAACGTGTCGGCAGCAATGAAACCCGCCGTTGCAATGTGCGTATTCTGGCTGCGACCCACCGCAACCTTGAGGACATGGTGGACGAAGGCAGTTTTCGCCAGGACCTGTTCTTTCGTCTCGATGTCTTTCCTATCGAAGTGCCTTCCCTGCGCGAGCATCCCGAAGATATCGAAATGCTGGTTGGCGGCTTTTCAGCACGCTTGAAAGAGCGGGGCATGACGCCGCCGAATTTGTCTCCCAATGCCCTGCGGGCCTTGCAGCGTTACGGCTGGCCGGGCAACGTTCGTGAACTCGAAAACCTCATCGAGCGCCTGTCGATCACCCACGGCGGGCAGCGTATCGGTGTTAAAGACCTTCCCGCGAAATACCGTTTCGAACTGGTTGTCGATGACGACAGCGACTCATCGGGCCGTGAGGATCAGGACGCACTGATGGCCGTGCTGCTGGACCGCGAATTTGACGATGACAGCACAGAGGAGGCCAGCCTTGCGCCAGCCAGTCTGCCCGCAGACGGTGTGGACCTGAAATCGCTGCTGCAGGAATTGGAGCAGCAATATATCAGTCAGGCGCTAGAGCGTGAGGGCGGTGTTATTACCCGGGCCGCACAATTGCTTGGCCTGCAGCGGACGACGCTGGCCGAGAAAATGAAGAAACTCGGTATGGCTTGAATGGCCTTGTCCCAATCTGATTTCAGCTAGCAGATTCATTGTTTCTAACTATGCGGCTTATGCCGCATTTTTTATGCCTGACTATTTTGTGTAAAAACAGCCGCCAAAAGTTTGTCATTCCCCGTTTTTTATTAATTAAGTCATTGAGTTTATTATAAAAAATATATTGGTACGGCGGTTGCATTGAAGGCCGTAACAGTGACAAAAGGTTGTTAACAATGGCTGATATACTTCTTTCTAACTCCGCTAGCGTAACGTTGGATGTAGCGATAATGAATCGCTGCCAGAGAGAGTTGGTGCTGGCCAGAAAACAGTTGCAGCAACAACAGCGTGTACTGCGCTCAACGGCATTGCACGGAGGTAAGTCGCAATGAGCCTGATCGCCGAAGACCGCGCGTCGTGTGCACTGAAAACACTGGCCTCCCGGGTAGCGGCCACCGATGCCACTGTACTGATTTGTGGAGAAAGCGGTGTGGGTAAAGAAGTGTATGCCCGCTATATCCACCAGCAATCGCGCCGTGCAGACGGCCCGTTTGTGGCGCTGAACTGTGCAGCGATTCCCGAGAATATGCTGGAAGCCATGCTGTTCGGCTATGAGAAGGGGGCCTTCACCGGAGCGGTGAACAGTCACGCCGGTAAGTTTGAGCAGGCACAGGGCGGCACCTTGCTGCTGGATGAAATCTCCGAAATGGATATCGGCTTGCAAGCCAAGCTGCTGCGTGTCCTGCAGGAAAAAGAAATTGAACGCTTGGGCAGCCGCCGCAGTATCAAGCTGGATGTTCGTGTACTGGCAACGACGAACCGCGATCTGAGACAGGCCGTTAACGATGGCGATTTTCGTGAAGACCTGTTCTATCGCCTCAATGTATTCCCCCTTTGTCTGGCGCCGCTGCGTGAGCGTCGCGACGATATTCTGCCATTGGCCATTCACTTTCTTGAGCGCGACGAGTCGGTCAGCGACGGCGCCAGTGTGCTCAGCTCCGCTGCCGCCGACAAACTGCTCAGCTACCCCTGGCCCGGCAATGTTCGGGAACTCGACAACGTGATCCAGCGTGCGCTGATTCTGCGCGCCGCGCCGCGAATCGACGATGTCGACATTCAGTTTGAGCAGGGCATGCAACTGTTCTCGGCACCGGTGTCGGCAGAAGCGGCTCCGCTGGAAGGCTTTATGCGAGACCAGGAAAGTCAGCGTATCCAGGCGGCCTTACGTCAGGGGCGCTCGAAGAAAGAAGCCGCCGAACTGCTCGGCATCAGTCCTCGCACACTGCGCTACAAGCTGGCGCGGATGCGTGAACAAAGCTGCCTGCAAGGCTAAGGGGGAGCGTTATGTCGGATATGAAAGTGGACTCGATCCTCCAACAGATTCGCGCCCTGCGTGAGCAGAGCCCGCTGCCGTCGATGGAGGAAGTCGGCTCGTCGACGGTGCTGGAATCCACGCCGCGGGTCGATTTCTCCCAGTTACTGCAGCAGTCGCTGGATGGGGTGAATGCCAGCCAGAAGAATGCCAGTGAACTGACTACGGCCTTTGAGCGCGGCGATCCGAATGTGAGCATCACTGAAGTGATGGTGAATATGCAAAAGGCGCAGGTGTCATTTAAAGCCGCCGTGGAAGTGCGCAACAAGCTGGTGGACGCCTATCAGGAAGTGATGAGGATGTCGATGTGAAGCAGGGCTTTCCGATTCTGAGTGAGGCAATCTGTCATGGCTGAAACCCGCGCAGTGTCTGTAAATACTTTGCTGGCCAGCGCTGCAAAAAATGACGTGCTGCGCCAGTTGCTGATCTTGGTCGGCATTGCCGCCAGCGTTGCTGTCGGCGTCGCCGCGGTGATGTGGTCACAGGGCAGCGATTACCGAACGCTGTATACCTCCTTGCCGCCCGAGCGCGCGTCAGCGGTCGTCGATGCCTTAAATGCTTCGCAAATTCCCTACCGGATTCAGGACAGCACCGGCGCGATTATGGTGCCGGCCGAGCAGCTGCACGATGCCCGTATCCGGCTCGCCGGTCAGGGCCTGGAGCGCGATGGCTCCGGCATGGCCATGCTTGAGCAGGAGCAGGGCTTTGGCGTCAGTGAGTTCATGCAATCCAAGAAGTATCACTATGCGCTGGAGCAGGAACTGGCCAGCACCATAGAGAGTCTGCAGCAGGTTCGCCGAGCCCGTGTGCACCTGGCGATTCCCAAACAGTCCGTATTTGTACGGGATCGCAAGCCCTCAAGTGCGTCGATTATGCTGGACATCTACCCGGGACGGGATGTGTCGAAACAGAACGTCTCGGCAATCGTCAATCTAGTCGCGGGCAGCATTGGCGATCTGCAGGCGGAGAACGTGACGGTCGTTGATCAGCAGGGGCGACAGCTCAGCGAGACTCACCGCGAGGATGATCAACTTGAACTTAGCGACCGTCAGTTCAATTACCGCCGCCGCATTGAGCAGGCCTACGAGGATCGTATTGCCGAGCTTATCAGTCCGATCGCCGGCTCGGGCCGGGTTCGGGTGACGGTGTCGGCCGATGTGGATTTCTCCAGCGAGCAGGAAAGCCGCGAGAGCTGGAATCCGGATCGCCAGGTGGTGAGAAGTGAACAGATAAACGAGCAGGTGCAGGCAGACGGTGGCGCGGCCGCCAGAGGGGTACCGGGGGCGTTGAGTAACCAGCCTCCGGGTGCACAGGCTCAGCAGGACAACGAGGAGAGTGCGGCGTTAGGCAATCGCTCGGTCATTCGCAACTATGAGATCGAACGGGTCTTGGCTCACAGCAACAACCCCAGCGGCCGCGTCAATAAACTGTCGGTGGCGGTGCTGGTGGATAACCACCGCCGGGTGAATGAAAGCGGTGAAGTGGTTATCGAGCCGATGAGTAACCCGGAAATCGAGCGCATGACGCTGTTGGTTAAAGACGCCGTCGGCTTTGAGCAGGATCGCGGCGACCGGGTGACGGTGATGGCGGCGGACTTCCGCGATGAAGCCCTGTTTGACGAACAAACGGTTGAGCCGGCGATCTGGGAACAGCCCTGGTTTGCCAATCTGATCAAGCAGTTGCTGATTGGCGTCGCGGTGATTGTGATTGTGTTTGCTGTGCTGCGTCCCGGTATGCGCAGCCTGCTGCACAGCCACCGCCCGGCTGCCCTTGAAGCGGGGCATGCCCAAGGCGATATCGACCGCGCGATGAGCGGTGAATATCAGCAGCCGCCTGTAGCGGCGCTGGGCGCGCCCCAAGGGGGAGGTCGTTCCAGGCCGGGATTTGAGCAGCAGCTCAGTGATGTGCGCGGCATGGTTGAGGAAGATCCTCGCCGCGTCGCACAAGTCGTCAACAAGTGGGTGACAGAAGACAATGGATAACGCAGAACGCAGCGACGCCGCGGTCGCCAGTATCCCCGGCTGTGAGAAGGCAGCACTGCTGCTGTTGATGATGGGAGAAACCCACGCCGCCAAAGTGCTGCAGCACGTTGCCCCCGAGGATGTCGAGCGTATCGGTACCGCCATGGCGGGTATCAAACGTGTCGATAACAGTCGCGCGATGGCGGTGGTACAGGATTTCCAGCACAGCGCGCAGTCAGAAAATTCACTGGCCGTGGGCGTGCAATCCTACGTGCGCAAGGTCTTTACCACGGCGCTGGGCGAGCAGGCCGGCGGCAGTCTGGCGAGACGGGTACTGGGTGACCAGCCGGGACAGGAGATGGAAGAGCTGCGTTGGGTGGAGCCCGATGCGCTGGCACAAATGCTTAAAGATGAGCACCCGCAGATGATCGCTATCACGCTTGCCCATCTCGAGCCGGAGCAGGCCGCCAAAGTGTTGGCGAAGCTGCCCGAGGTGCAGCAGAACGATGTGGTCTATCGCATCGCGAACATGAAGACCATTCCCGATACGGCAATGAGCCAGTTGCAAGGCATTCTCAAGAAAAAGCTGTCGGTGAGCGCCAAGCTGAAAAACCGCCAGATCGATGGCGCAGCCACCGCCGCTGGTTTGATCAATGGCCTTGGTGGCGATGCAGAAACCCGCATCCTGGAAAGTCTCGCTAAAAACAACGAAGAACTCTCTGCGCGCATTCAGGATCTGATGTTCGTGTTCAGCAACCTCATCAATATCAGCGACAAGGGCGTTCAACAGCTGCTTCGTGAGGTCTCTTCCGATCTGCTGCCCATTGCATTGAAGGGGGCTGGGGAAGAAGTCAAAGAAAAGATCCTGAGGAACATGTCCAAGCGTGCCCGCGAAATGCTGCTGGACGATATGGATGCTCGCGGCCCGATTAAGATCAGCGAGGTCGAGCAGGCCCAGAAAGAGATTCTTACCATTGCCCGCAGTCTTGCCGAAAGTGGCCAGATTGACCTCGGCCGTGGTGGCGACGACTACATCTAAGGCGCGGCGACGGGAGCATTGCCAATGACGCAGGGATTTCATGCCTTCACACCGCGAGACCTGGGCCACCCGCCGCAGGACAGCGTCGACGCGGTGGACGAGTCCCCACGCGCATGGCAGCCGCCCGGTATGGGGACATCCCACCCCGTCGGCGATGGGTCGCTGACGCGTTTTGATCAAACCCCTGAGCGCGATGTGGAGCGTGTCGCAGACGATCCCCTGTTGGAGAGTGAACTCGACGCCCTGCGTGAAGAAGCCCGGCAGCAGGGCTTTGCCAAAGGTGAAGCCGACGCACAGGCATTGCTGGCTCAGCAGAGTCAGCAGTTGCAGTTGGCGATTGCCGCCCTGCGCCAGCCCATGGCTTGGCTGGAGGGGGAGGTTGCAGAACAGCTTGAGGTATTGGCCTGTGCAGTGGCGAAGGCCCTGTTGGGGCGCGAATTGACTGCCGACCCGGAGTGGTTGCGCAGCCGTCTGCACGACGCGGTGAAGCTGTTGCCCGTAGCTGAGGGACGGATCGACCTGCACCTGAATCCCGAGGATGCTGCGCTGCTGCGGCAGGTGGCCGAGCAGGGTGAACCGCTGGACCCCGCCTGGACGCTGCATGAAGACCCGGATATTCAGCGCGGCGGCAGCCTGATCAGAAATGCCCAGTCTCAGGTGGATCATCGCCTGGAAACGCGACTGGCCCGCCTGTTGGCCTCCTCGCAGGAGTCGGCGGATGCCCCAGAACACGGAATTTAATCCTCGCAGGCATCTGGCCTCGCGGCTCCAGCAGCGTAGTGAGCAGGTCGCCCGACGAGCCGCCGAACCGCCGGTGCCCGCCGAAGGTCAGTTACGTCGCATTGTAGGCACCTTGCTCGAAGCTGAGGGCTGCAAGGCGGCGATCGGCGCCTACTGCGAAGTGGAAACCATTGACGGTGACTGGCTGGAGACCGAGGTTGTGGGTTTCGCCAGTGATTGTATTTTGCTGATGCCGACCGGCGAGCTGCGGGGTGTCATGCCCCACGCCAGAGTTCGGCCTATCGGCAAGGGATCCAGCGTGCCGGTGGGCGAGGCCCTGCTGGGCCGCGTGATCGATGCCGCCGGCCAGCCGCTGGATAACCGTGGCCCCTTGCGCACCGACGATTACCGCCCGTTGAACGGTGCTCCCCTGAACCCGCTGTCGCGCCGTCCCATCCGGGAACCGCTCGATGTCGGCGTTCGTGCGATCAACGCGTTGCTGACCGTGGGTCAGGGTCAGCGGCTCGGACTGTTTGCCGGCAGTGGCGTCGGTAAGAGTGTCCTGCTGGGCATGATGACGCGCTATACCAAGGCCGATGTGGTGGTGGTTGCTCTGATTGGCGAGCGCGGCCGCGAGGTCAAAGACTTTATCGACAATATTCTCGGTGGCGACGATATGCGCCATGCGGTGGTGATCGCCACACCGGCGGATCAGCCGCCGTTGATGCGGATGCGCGCTGCGTGGCTGGCCAGCGCCGTGGCGGAGTACTTCCGGGACCAGGGCCAGCAGGTGTTATTACTGATGGATTCACTGACCCGCTTCGCGCAGGCTCAACGTGAGATCGCGCTGGCGACAGGCGAACCGCCTGCCACCAAAGGTTACCCGCCCTCGGTGTTTGCGAGGCTGCCGGCGCTGGTGGAGCGGGCCGGGAACGGCGAAGAAGGCGGCGGTTCGATCACCGCGTTTTATACCGTGCTGGCGGAAGGGGACGATCAGAACGACCCGATTGTCGACGCGGCGCGGGCGATTCTTGATGGCCATATTGTGCTGTCGCGAAGTCTCGCCGATGCGGGTCACTACCCGGCAATAGATATCGAGCGCTCGGTCAGCCGGGCGATGAATGACATTACCGATAAGGGACATCAGCAACTGGTCAGGCGACTGCGACAACTGGTGTCGCTGTATCAGCAGAACCGCGACTTGGTGACCATTGGCGCCTACCAGCGAGGCAGTGATGCCAGAGTGGACGAAGCGATAGCGTTGTGGCCGAAGATTCAGGCGTTTCTGCAGCAGGCCTACGACGAGTCTGACGGCTTTGATGCCTCGCTGGACAAGCTGAGTCTGTTGCTGGAAGGCGAAGCAGTCGAACTCGATTGAATGAAATTTGACGCGGCCTGAGCGGCTGGCGTCAACGGAGGATAACGGTGAGTACGGAAAAAAAATCACAGCGTATGCAACCGGTTCAGGCGCTGGCAGATCGCCAGGAGCAGGAAGAGGCGACGCGCTATGCGGCCGTTCAGCAGCAGTATGAGACCCAGAGCCAGAAACTCGACGAACTCAAGCAGTATTACGAGGAGTACCGTCGCGCCGCGGCTGACAGCCTGTGTGACGTGAAGCGTTTGCAGGAAAGTCGCGCCTTTCTCTCTCGTCTGTCCCTGGCGATTCGCCAACAGTCCGATTCGGTGGAGCGCTGCCGGGAGCAGTTGCGGAAAATCCGCCAGGAGTGGATGAAAGCCCGCCAGCACAGTCGCAGCATGGATCAACTTATCGAGCGTTATCGGGCCGACGAACGTCGCGATGAAGCTCGCCGTGAGCAGTCGGTCAGCGATGAATTGAGCAGCCAGCGCTTTGTCTGGCAGCGCCGCCAGCAGCAGGGCCTGAGCTAAGCCCTTTCTTGAATGGCACAGTGTTTGCTGAGTCGTGCCTGAGAGGTAGTGCCTGAGAGCATGAATATTTGCCGCCAGCATGAGGCCGCACGACAGCCGTGTGGCGCTGGTGAACCCCGTCTTACAGGATCGTATTATGAGCAGCCCGATCAGTAACGTAAGCAGTGCCCAGCCCCAAAGTCCTGCCGCAGCGCGTGGCAGTGTGACGCCCTTGAATGGCGGCAACCCCGCAGGTTTACTGCCGTTTGGGGATTTGCTGGCCAACCAGCAGGCGCTGTTGCAACAGCTGTTGGCTGCCGGCGACGGCGGTGAACTCCCCGCGGTGCTGGGAGAATTGATGCAGCAGGGTAGCGACGGCGAACTCGATCTCGAGACCCTGGCAGAAGAGCTGGACGCGGCAGACATCGCAGGCACGATCTTGCCGCCCGACGGCAAGTTGCTGCCGGCCTCTTCCGATGCCGACGTGCAGGAGATGGATGAGGCACAGGCGGCAATCGGTGGCGTGGCCGCAGCGCTGTTTGGCTGGCGACAACTGTCTGGCGGGGAAGCCGCCGACACGGCTGCCGCCGGCAATGACGATGCTGTCGCCACAAAACCCACCGTTGCTGCGGTGGCACTGAACGCCACGCAAGCGGGTGACGCCGAACTGGCGAATGCTGCGGAGTCGGCCGAGGATCGGACAACAGGACTGCAGACCGCTTCTCGCAGCCAGCCATTGGCTGTGGAAGCCGCGCGCGGTGAGTTCGCGGCTACGATTGCTGCGACGAAGGGTGAGGCGACCGCCGAGGGCGTGGAGCGCACGGCTAATGACATTGCGGATCTCGGTCGACTGACTGCCGCCCGCAGTGGCGCCGCGGACAGTCGGAGTCCCACCCTGCAGTTAAGCATCAGTCAGCACGCGGTTGATGACCCGGCCTGGAGTGAGGCCGTGGGCGCGCGGATTCACTGGATGGCCGGTAACGGTGTTCAGAACGCCACACTGAAACTGAATCCCGAAGAGCTGGGCGGTATTCAAGTTCAGTTGAATATGCAGGGCGATAAGGCGGCGGTGCAGTTCCAGACCCAACATCAGGACACCCGTGACTTGATAGAGAAAATGCTGCCTCGCTTGAATCACGCCATGGAGCAGCAAGGCATGCGTCTGGAAGAGGTGAAAGTGAGTCATCAACCGAGTTGGGGAGAGGCCTCACAACAGCAGGCGCAGCAACAGAGCCAGCAGTCGTCGGGCCGTTCCGGCAGCGGTTTTGCACAACTTCACACGGCCGCGGATACCCCGCATGACGGCGAGGGCGGAAGCGCCGCGCCGACCCCGCGCAATAATACCGACGGGACCCTCGACGCCTACGCATGAGCAGAGAATTTCCGACCTTCTTGAGGCGCCTTCCGGCGCCTTTTTCGTATCTGTTATCCCACCTTGTATTTCGCGAATTCCCCCTGCCAAATTATTGGCGAGAAGCGGAAAATATTTCGTAACTATCTGAAAAATATAAAATAAATCATATGGCACAGGCCTTGCAAAATAGTGCTTGAAAAGCAGGTTTCTGCAAGAAATTTGGCGCTCGGGTGCCGAACGTAAAAGGCCTTATGCATATGTTTAAAAACAAATTTGTCCTCATTGGCTTGGTTGTAGTGCTGTTGCTGGCGACCGCAGGAGGTACCTGGTTTTTCCTGAAGGGCAGCGAACCGGCTGTTGACGCAGCTGAAAGCAAAGCGGCGGCGGAAGTGTTGCCCAAGCCACAGATCATGAGTCTTGATCCATCGTTCGTGGTGAATCTCTTGAATGAGCGTGGCACCCGGTTTCTGCAGGTGGATATCGAGGTGATGAGCCGGGAGGACGGCGTCATTTCGCAAGTGGATGACTATCAGGTCATGATCCGGCACGAGCTGATCATGATGTTCAGCAGCCTGACTAAAGACCAGATCAACAGTATCGAAGGGCGCCAGCTTATTCAGCAGCGCGTTGTCGACACCATTAACGCCGTGCTCGAAAAAGAGACCGGTAAGAAAGGTGGTGTCGAGGAAGTGTATTTCACCAAGTTTGTGATGCAGTGAGGCGACAGTATGGCTGGCCTACTTGATCCGGAAGAACTCGAAGCGCTGATGGCTGAGGAGCAGAGCCCGCAAAGCTCTGGCAAGTATAACCTCGCCCGTCAGGACTACGCCGTACAGCGCTTGATTCCTACCCTGTCGTTGATTCAGTCGCAGTTTGCCAGTGCGGCCTCGACCCGGCTGCGGGAATTTGTCAGCAGCGTGGAAGGGCTGACCACTGACCGCATTACGGTCATGAAATTCGACGAGCTGCAAGGCACGCTGCCCGCGCCCTGCAGTATTTCATTGATTTCGGGAATGCCGCTCAGCAGCAATCTGATGATTGCCTTTGAATCAGAGCTCGTGTTCAACCTCGTTGACCGTTACTTCGGCGGCTATGGCGGCGCCGCCGATGCCGCGCGCGAGCAGTTTTCGGCGTCGGAGCTCAGCTTTATGGACATTCTGGTGTCCGCATTGCTGCCGGACATTGCCCTGGCCTGGAAATCGGTCATGAAAACCGCCCCGGCCATTGAGAGTCAGTCTACTGATCCCCGTCTGCTGGAAGGCTTTACCGACGCGGACTCGCTGGTGGCCACCCGCTTTCTGGTGGATATCGGCGATTTCAAAGGCGGCCTGTGGTCGGTTGTGCCCTGGAGCGCGATTGACGCGGTACGCGACAGCCTGCCCGATACCACCAAGCCCAGTAACAAAAAACCCGCAAGCGAAGAATGGCGCAGTCGCCTGGTTGAGCGCATAGACGAAGTGCCCCTCGACCTGGTGGCGCAATTGGCGAAAACCCGCCTCAGCCTCAGCCGCGTGGCGAATCTGCGTCGCGGTGATGTTATTCCCCTGCCCAGTGCCGATGAGGTGCTGCTGTGTGTTGGCGAGCAGCCCCTGTTGAAAGGACGTTTTGGCAGTCATCAGGGCCAGTTGGCCGTTCAGCTTACCGGTTCGGCAGGTCGCAGCCGACCGAAACAGGAGTCGTAAACCCCATGGCGAATGATTTGAATCTGGACAAAATTCTCGACGTGAATGTGGATGTATCCGTGGAAGTCGGTCGCACCCGCATGAGTATTCGCGACATCAAGGCGCTGAATCAGGGCGCCATTATTGAGCTGGATCGTGCAGCGGGTACGCCGCTGGACGTGCTGGTTAACGGCACACTCGTCGCCCGCGGTGAGGTGGTCGTGGTGAAGGAGAAATTCGGCATCATGCTCACCGAGGTGGTGGGGCAGGACGAAGAGGTTGATGCCTGATGTGGCGTCATTCGCTGTGCGCACTGGCGCTATCGCCCTTGCTGGCAATAGCGCAGGAGCCAGCCGCTAACACGGTATCGGCAGAGCAAGCCGTGGCGACGCTGCCGGTGGGTGCCGGCGATGATGTGATCGGCATGCTCGGCAGCCTGTTGCTGATGGCCGCACTGCTGTTTGCCGGCCTGTGGTTTTTGCGCCGCCTGCGCGGCCTTCAGCGCCCCCAGCATGCGGGTGTGGCGGTGGTGTCGCAGATCCCCCTGGGTATGAAGGAAAAACTGCTGGTGCTGCAGGTGGGCGAGGAGCGCCTGTTGGTGGGATGCACGCCGGCTTCAATGCAAACCCTGCATCGCTGGGATGCGGAAGCCTTACCTGAACAGACGATCGCCGCTACGGGTGATTTTGCCGCGCTGCTGAAGAAGCGTCTGGCCGGCAAAGGCGAGGAGGCACAGCGATGAGCATACTGCGCGGCCTGCTGCCGCTGCTGTGTCTGATGCCCCTGGGTGCGCTGGCCGCCGACCCGCTGTCGTTACCCGCAGTGAGTTCTACGGTCAATGCTGCCGGTGGTCAGGAGTACAGCGTGTCGCTACAACTGCTGGCGATTATGACGGCGTTGACCCTGCTGCCTGCCTTGTTGCTGGGGATGACGGCATTTACCCGAATCATGATTGTGCTGTCGATTCTGCGTCAGGCGCTGGGCACCGGGCAGACGCCCTCTAATCAGGTGCTGCTGAGCCTGTCATTGTTCCTCACCCTGTTCGTGATGTACCCGATTGGCGAGCAGGCTTACACCCAGGCGGTCGCGCCGTATATCGCCGAGGAAATGACCTTCCAGGAGGCGATGACCACCGGCTTTGAACCGTTCCGTGCCTTTATGCTGAGCCAGACCCGCGAAGATGACATCGCCCGTTTTGCGGAGATCGCTGGTCACGCGGCTTACCAAAAGCCGGAAGACGTACCGTTCTCGGTACTGATGGCTTCGTTTCTCACCAGCGAATTAAAGACCGCTTTCCAGATCGGCTTTCTGGTGTTCATTCCCTTTGTGGTGATCGATCTGGTGGTGGCGAGCGTGCTGATGTCGATGGGGATGATGATGTTGTCGCCGATGATGATCTCGCTGCCCTTCAAAATCATGTTGTTTGTGCTGGTGGATGGTTGGGGCCTGATGATGGGCTCGCTGGCCGCCAGCTTCTACCGATGAGGCGCCTATGACACCGGATACCGTCATCGAACTCGGCAGACAGGGCATGAATATCACCGTGCTGTTGGCGGCACCACTGCTGCTGTCAGCGCTGGCGGCGGGCCTGCTGATCGGTATGTTTCAGGCGGCCACGCAGATTCAGGATATGACCCTCAGCTTTATTCCCAAGTTGGTGGTACTGGTGGCGGTGTTGGGGCTGACCGGGCCGTGGATGCTGCGGCATCTGCTGGACTACACCCGCAGCCTGTTTGAAATGATTCCCTTGCTGGTGGGCTGAGGCGCAGCATGATTGCGGTGAATGAGGCGCAAATACTGTCCTGGCTGGCGGCTGTGTGGCTGCCCTTTGCCCGGATCAGTGGCGCCATGTTGACCGCGCCGCTGTTCAGCGCCTCCTACATTCCCGCCCGTGCCAAAGTTCTGTTCAGTGTGATGCTCTGCGTCATTTTGCTGCCGCTGCTGCCCACGCCGCCGGCGGTCAACATTATCAGTCTGGAGGGCATGCTGCTGCTTGCCAATGAGCTGCTGATTGGCCTGTGTATTGGTTTTATCGTGCAGCTGGTGTTCGACGCCATTGTGCTGGCCGGCCAGTTGATCGCCAACGGCATGGGACTCGGCTTTGCCATGATGGTGGATCCCCAGCGCGGTGTTCAGGTCCCGGTGTTATCGCAGTACTTGCTGATTATCTGCATGTTGCTGTTTGTCGCAATGGGGGGGCATCTGGAATTCATCAAGCTGATGGCCCGCAGTTTTGAACTCTGGCCAAGCGCCAGCCGCAGCGTTGAGCCCGCGGCTATCGACAGTGTCGTGGCCTGGGGCGCAGAGCTGTTTGCCGGTGCGATTCGGGTGTCGATTCCCGCCATCATCGCTTTGCTGGTGGTACAGGTGGCGGTCGGGGTCATCAGCCGCGCCGCGCCAACGCTCAACCTGTTTGCCGTGGGTTTCCCGCTGGCGATGCTGATGGGCTATCTGATTGTTGATCAACTGATTCCGAATCTGCTGCCGGTACTCAGCCGCCTGCTGAACCGCGCTTTCGAGCAGACGGCGGTCTTCCTGGGAGGCTGAGATGGCAGAGAATCAGGACGGTCAAGAACGCACCGAAGAGGCCTCCGCCAAGAAGCTGGCCGACGCCCGCAAAAAAGGGCAGGTGCCGCGCTCCAAAGAGCTGGCAACGATGATGGTGACCATGGCCGGTGCGCTGATGCTGATTGTCAGCGGCAGCTACGTGGCTGAACAGATGCAGGGCGTCATGCGCGGCAGTCTGTCTCCCGATTTTCTGTTGAGCGATGCCGAGCGCTTACCCGGCCAGTTTTTTGCGCTGTTGGTGAACGGATTGATGAGCATCTGGCCGCTAATGCTGGCAACGCTTGCGGCAGCAATTATTGCGAATGTGGTGCTCGGTGGCTGGACCTTTAATCTCAGTTTCAAGTTTGAGCGCCTGGACCCGATCAAAGGCGTCGCCAAGCTGTTTTCGGTACGCAGCCTCGGCGAACTGTTCAAGTCTATCGCCAAGATGAGCTTTATCGGGCTGGCTGCCTTTTTTCTGCTAGAAGGCATGGCGAACGACATTCTTGGCCTGGGACTGGAAGATCCCAAAGAGGCCATCGTCAACAGCAGTGCGCTGTTGGTGTGGTTTTTCCTGATCGTGAGTTTGCCGCTGGTGGTCATTGCTGCCATCGACGTGCCCTGGCAGATGTGGAACTACAAAAAAGAGCTGCGCATGACGCGTCAGGAAGTGCGTGACGAACACAAGGAGTCGGACGGTCGCCCGGAAGTCAAAGCCAAGCTGCGGGAGATGCAGCAGGCCGCTGCGCGTCGGCGCATGATGGAGAAAGTGCCTACGGCGGATGTGGTCATTACCAACCCCACACACTTCGCGGTCGCGCTACGCTACGACGAAGCCCGATCCAAGGCACCTGTGCTGGTCGCCAAGGGCGCTGATCAGATTGCGGCGCGGATTCGCGAGCTGGCAAGCGACAACGCCGTGACCATTGTCGAATCGCCGCGTCTGGCGCGGGCGATTTTTGCCAGTGTTGAGCTGGACGATGAAATCCCCGCCGGTCTGTATCTGGCGGTGGCGCAGATTTTGACTTACGTCTACCAGCTGCGCAGCTGGCAGGCGGTAGGTGGCGATTATCCGGAAGCGCCGGAACCCGACGTTGACGATATTTACCTGAAAGACCTGCTGTAGCAGCGTCGATTAACGCAGAGATACGCGTATGGCAACACAGACAATGACAATGCCGAACTGGATGCGGGATGTGATGGGCAGTGGCATCGGCGTACTGGCGCTGATGATGGCCTGTCTCGCGATGCTGGTCATCCCCATGCCGCCGTTTCTGCTCGATTTGCTGTTTACCTTCAACATCGCCTTATCGCTGATCATTATTCTGGCGGTGATCTACGTTGAGCGGCCCATCGACTTTTCGGTGTTTCCCACGGTTCTGCTGTTGGCAACGCTGCTGCGGCTGGCGCTGAACGTAGCCTCGACTCGGGTGGTATTGCTGGAAGGGCATACCGGCCCGGGTGCCGCGGGCAAGGTGATTGAATCCTTTGGCGAGTTTGTTATTGGCGGCAACTATGTGGTGGGCATGGTGGTGTTCGTCATTCTGGTGGTCATCAACTTTGTGGTGGTTACCAAGGGCGCAGGCCGGGTATCGGAAGTGACGGCGCGTTTTACTCTGGATGCCATGCCCGGCAAGCAGATGGCCATTGACTCGGATTTGAACGCCGGGATTCTGTCTCAGGAAGAGGCCAGCCGGCGCCGCGAGGAAGTGCGCACCGAGGCGGACTTCTACGGTTCGATGGACGGTGCCAGCAAGTTTGTGCGCGGCGATGCCGTTGCCGGGATCCTGATCCTGTTTATTAACGTTATCGGTGGTCTGGGTGTGGGAGTGGGACAGCACAACCTGAGTTTCTCGCAGGCCATGCACAACTACACTCTGCTGACTATCGGTGACGGTCTGGTGGCGCAACTTCCGTCGCTGCTGCTGTCGACCGCGGTGGCGATTATCGTGACGCGGATTTCGCGCCCGCAGAATATGGGCGAGCAGATGGTCGGCCAGATGGCCGCCAAGCCGGAGGTCTTGTATCTGTCGGCGGCCGTGCTGGGATTGATCGGTATTATCCCCGGCATGCCCAACCTGGTGTTTTTGATGCTGGCGGCTGCCTGCGGCGTGGGTGGCTGGTTGATCTCTCGACATGCCAAACAACCGCAACTGGTTGATGACGACGAGACTGCCGAGGCGGATGTCCCTGCGGCCCCAGAGAGCAACGAGCTGAAGTGGGATGAGGTCACGCAGTTGGACGTGGTGAGCCTGGAAGTGGGCTACCGCCTGATTCCCCTGGTCGACCGCAATCAGGGAGGCGAGTTGATCGGCCGAATCACGGCGGTGCGCAAGAAACTGTCAAAAGATCTGGGCTTTCTGGTTCAGTCCGTTCATATCCGCGACAACCTTGAATTGTCGCCCGGCAGCTACCGTATTCAGTTGCTGGGTGACAGCGTTGCCCAGGGTGAAGTGCAGGCCGGCAAGGAATTGGCGATTAATCCCGGCGGCGCGCAGGGTGGCTTGCAGGGTGTGCCCACGAAAGATCCGGCGTTTGGCATGGATGCAATCTGGATCGACCCCAGTCAGCGTGATCAGGCGCAGACCCTCGGCTACACCGTGGTCGATCCCTGTACCGTTATTGCCACGCATCTCAGTCAGGTCATCAAACAGCACGCCCACGAACTGCTCGGCCACGAGGAAGTTCAGCAGTTGCTGGATCGCCTGGCCAGCTCCGACCCGAAATTGGTGGAGTCACTGGTGCCCGCACAACTGCCGTTGAGCGTGGTGGTGAAGGTTCTGCAGAACCTGCTGAAGGAAAATATCTCCATTCGCAGCATTCGTCTGATCGCCGAATCTTTGGCGGAACAGGCGCCGCGATGCAAAAATCCTGACGATCTTTTGGAGGGGGTTCGCGTTTCTCTGGGTCGAATGATTGTTCAGGAAATCAATGGCTTAGAGGAGGAATTGCCGGTCGTGGCACTCGATGCTGATCTGGAACAGATGTTGCAGGATATGGTTCGAGGCGGCAACGGCGCCATTGGATTGGAGCCGGGAATCGCCGAACGGATTCAGCGGGAACTGGCAGAGTTCAGCAACCGCCAGGAATTGGCAGGGCAGCCGGCGGTGGTATTGGTTTCACCGTCGATTCGGGCCTGGTTGTCGCGCTTCACGCGGCGCAGTGTGCCCAATCTGCATGTCTTGTCCTACAACGAAGTGCCAGACAGTAAAGAGGTTCGTTTGCTGTCGACCATCGGCCAGCAGGGGCGGTTGACCTGAGGGGGCCCCGTCAGGAGCGGGAGTAGATGAACGTAAAGAAATATCGGGCAGCAGACAGTGAACAGGCGATGCGGATGATCCGCGCTGCCCACGGTCCAGATGCGGTGATTCTTGATTGCCAGTCTGTGCCCGGTGGTGTGGAGCTGGTGGTGAGCTGGGACGAACCAGAGGGCGAGGCCGCGGTAGCTCCCGTCCGTCAAGATGCCGCTCAGAGCCGCGAAAATACCGCGCTGGAGGCCTTGTTGGCCCGTCGTGAAAAACGTTCCGAGACTGAACTTTCACCGGCGGCGGAGATGCCACGCCAAAATTTTGGCAAAGGTCCTCAGCTCGCGTGGTCTGAAAATGACGAATTGCATGAGATGAAGCAGGAGCTGGCGGCAATGAAGTCCATGCTGATGTCACAGCTCAAGGATCACAACTGGCAGCAGCTCAGCACCGAGCAACCACGCCATCAGGGTAGTAATGGTCTGCTGGAAGCCATGGATATTGAGCCGCGGATTGCCGAGCAACTTCAGCGGGAATTGCCGCCGGAGCAAAGCGAGGCGGTGCAGCGGGAAGCCCTGAAAATTCTCCTGAGCCGACGCTTGCCGGTGGCGCCGCCGCCGAGCCGTGGCGCGATTTGTCTGCTTGGCCCCCAAGGGGCGGGGAAGACGACCACCATTGCCAAACTGGCTGCCCAGCATGTGATGCGTCACGGCCGCGACAATATCGCACTGCTGACCACGGACAGCGCGCGGGTGGGTGCTCAGGATCAACTGCGTGCTTACGGCCGCATTCTGCAGATTCCGGTTCACGGCGCCGGCACGATCAGTGAAGCGGCGCGGACCTTTCGCCTGCTGGAGAAAAAGGCGCTGGTACTGGTGGACACGTCGGGACTGTCGTTTCGGGATCGCGAAGGCCTGAACGAAATGGAAAAACTGTTGAGCGTGATGCCGGGATTGCAGTGCTATCTGACCTTGCCGGCCGATGTCGAAGCCTATGTGCAAAGTGAAATTATTGACGCCTACAGCCGCTTTGATTTGCAGGGCGCTGTGATCAGCCGTATCGATGAAGCTATGCGTCTGGGGGGCTTGCTGTCGAACCTGATTGAGCATCGCCTGCCCGCAGTGTGGTGTGCTAATGGCCCGAAGGTGCCGCAAAACCTGAGCCCTGCTGATGCCACGAAGCTGGTCAGTATCGCCATGCGTATGGCGCGCGGATTTACCCCGGCTCCCCGGGTAGCGACCCCTGCGCCTGCGCAGCGGTTGGGAGTACAGGCCTGACGCCTGCGGGCGTCAACAGGAGCTGTCGATCAGCGATGGCAATGAAAAATAAGGAAAGACTATGAACCCGGTAAAAGTGATCGCAGTGAGCAGTGGTAAAGGTGGCGTTGGCAAAACCAATGTCTCGGTGAATCTGGCCTGCCAGCTTGCTCGCCGTCAGAAGCGGGTATTGCTGATGGATGCCGACCTGGGTCTGGCCAATGTCGATATCATGTTGGGCTTGCGGCCCAAGTGGAACTTGTCTCATGTGCTGGAGGGCGCTTGCGATATCCAGGATATCCTGATGCCCGGTCCCAGTGGCATCGATATTATTCCCGCCGCGTCGGGGATCAAGAAAATGGCGGAGCTGGGCAGTGATCAGCACGGTGCCATTGTCCGCGCGCTGAGTGCGCTCAATGATGATTACGATGTGATGGTGGTGGATACCGCGGCCGGTATTTCCGACAGTGTGATTACCTTCAGTAAAGCCAGTCACTACGTCATGGTCGTTGTCACCGATGAACTGACCTCGATGGCAGATGCCTATGCGCTGATCAAAGTGATGAGCCGTGATGCCGGTATCAAGCGTTTCAAAGTTCTGCGCAATATGGTCGACAGTCAGGATCAGGCCCGCGATGGTTTCGAGCGCCTGAACGAAGTTGCCCAGCGTTTCCTCGACGTTACGCTGGAGTATGCCGGCTTTATTCCCCGCGATCGCTTTCTGGTTAAAGCCGATGCCCGTCAGCAGGCAGTGAGCGAACTGTATCCGGGGGCGGATGCGTCGTTGGCGTTCCGAAAATTGGCGGAGACGGTGGATAAATGGCCAATGCCTCAGGGGCCGAGCGGTCACCTTGAATTCTTTGTTGATCGTCTTCTGCAACAGGAAAGTCTGAAAGGAGTTGCCGTGTGAGTCACGCTGCTTACCTCGATGTGCAGGTAGGCAACCGCGACGAGCTGGTGACGCGCCACGCGCCGCTGGTTAAACGCATTGCCTACCATTTACTCAGCCGCCTGCCTGCCAGTGTGGAGGTGGATGATCTGATTCAGGCCGGGATGATTGGCCTGTTGGAAGCGGCCAGTAATTTTCGTGCGGGGCAGGGTGCGGGGTTTGAAACCTATGCGAGCATTCGTATCCGTGGCGCGATGATTGATCAGATGCGTCAGGGCGCCTGGGCTCCCCGTTCGGTAAGTCGCCAGCTTCGGGAGTTGGCGGCGGCGGTCAATCGCGTCGAGTCCCGCTTGGGGCGCGAGGCGCAGGCCGCTGAAATCGCCGAGGAAATGGGCATTGATATCAATGACTACTACGATTTACTGAGCGACACCGCGGCGGTGCGTCTGGTCAGCCTGGAGCAGGCCAGCGACAGCGGTATGGAGTTCAGCGACGAAGATGACAGCGCCGATACGCCGCTGCGGGAGTTGGAGGACGAAGGCCTTCAGCGTGCGCTGGCTACACAGATCGAGGCACTGCCTGAACGTGAGAAGCTGGTGATGGCGCTGTACTACGATCAGGGCTTGAACCTTAAGGAAATCGGCGAGGTGCTGGAAGTGAGCGAGTCGCGGGTTTGCCAGATTCACAGTCAGGCAGTATTGCGGCTGAAAGGGCGTTTAGGGGATTGGTTGGCTGCCTGATCGGCGCCGGGGAATGCAGGAACAGGACAATGGCAGAGCAGCAAGGTGTAGTTCTCGCATGGTTCAGTCAGTTAGATGACCTGACGATTCTGGGTATCTTACTCAGTGTTGCCGGGCTGGCGATGCTGTTGTACCTGTGGCAGAGCCGTCGTTCCCGAGCGGAAATGATGGTGCTGGCGATGGAGGAAAGGCTGGCGGCCCAGCAGGCGAAACTGGAAGCTCAAAGCAGTGCCTTAACGGTGATGGGCGAGCGGGTACTGGCGTTGGAAGAGTATCTGGAAATGGTCGGCAGCCGCCAACAGGCGCTGGACAGTGAAAAACGCGATCTGCGCTTCTACCAACAGGCCATTCGTCTGGCGGATCAGGGCTTGGGTACCGAGGAATTGGTACAACGCTGTGGTATCAGTCGCTCCGAGGCCGAACTGCTGGCAGCGGTGCGCAGCACGCATTAATCCCCATTCATGCCTTCGTTGTCTTCGCCCTGACGGAGCAGATCTTCGTCGGCGGCAGACTGTTCTATATCTTGGCTATACACGGTTTCCCCGCTGTTCTGGTAGTAATAGCTTGCCGGCACGCGGTCCTTCAAACGGTAGGCAAAGGCAATAATCTCTGCCACGGCCAAATACAGCTCCGGCGGAATTTCGGCGTCCAGATCAACCCGGCTCAGAAACTGCAGCAGCTCGGCATTCTGGTAAATGGGAATATCGTGTGCGCTGGCAATTTCCAATATGCGCCGGGCAATATCGCCTTCCCCTTTGGCGCTGACGGTAGGGGCGTTTTCGCCGTCGTAGTGGAGAGAGACCGCTACGCTGCCGTGTTGCGTGCTCATGCCTGATCCCTCAACAGCGCCGACAGCGAGTAACTGCTTTCCGTTAAGGCTTGGGCACTGCGACGTCGGCAGTCGATACCGGCAACGTCGATGCCCTTCTCCGCTAGGCGTTGATGTAGCTCTGGAGTGTGCTGCCGGAGCAGTTCAAGAGCGTCGGATTGCACCGCATCGAAGCGGATACCCAGCTGTTTTTCCTGTTGCGTCACTCTTGCCGTAATCGCGCCCAATCCCGGCAGATCGAAACTCAGAGAGAGCGTCCACCCGGTCTGGGTAGTGTCATGCTGGGAGCCGCGTTCGTTGTGACTATGATCGCGCTCGGTGCGGGGTGGTTGAAACTGGAACTGCCAGACATCAATGCCATCGCGGTCGCGAACGGGCAACTCGATCATGTAGCTGCCCCCATGTTCGCGGCTGTGCAAGCCCAGCAGCTGGTTGGCATCCTGTCGGGCGAGGGCGCCCTTAACATCGTGGGCGAGACGGCTGAGCAGTGTACTCTCGATTTCTGGGGGGCTTGGCGTCAGTCGCCCTTGCGGCTGCAGTTCGCCCGGCAACCCCAAGGGCTTGGGTGGTGCTTGGTAGGCCGGAGCCGTACTCGCCGCTTGCGGTTGTGGCGCTGATGCGGACTTGGCCGTCGACGCCGTGCCGGGTGTTGCGATGTCTGCAGGCGCAGAGCCTGCCGCGTGTACGGAGGGTGATGGGGTATTTGATGGACCATAGCTGCGCGCCAGTCCCGCCTTGGGTGGCGGTGGAGACTGCGCCTGCACGGTAGCCAGCAGCTTCAGCAAGGCCGCTTTAATATCACCTTTGGGAGCCTCGCCGCTGGCCAGTTTAGCCTCCAGCGATTGACCGCTGTTGTGCAGGGCTTTTTGCAGACCAGCGCTGTCGCTGAGCTGCTGACGGCGGGGCAGGCTGCTGAGCAGGGGCGCTATCAATTGCCGCAGTGTGGGATTCTCGCCCTGGCGAATCTGGTTAAGGCTGGCCGACAATTGATTGAGGCTGAGCTGCTCGGGTAAGCGGTTGCGCAGCTGAGGGGAAATATCCTGCGTTCCGCGCTGGAGGATTTCCAGTTGCGGACGCTGTTGTGCATCTTTGCCGAGAACACGCAGCTGCAACTGCTCGCCTTCTCTCAGTGGCGTCTGACTCTCCGCCATCATGCGCAATGAGCCGGAAGACAGCTCATAGAGGTGCTGAGCACGCTCCCCTAACACCACCGCATTAAGGACCCGGTCGGCCGGCAGCACAGGCGCAGGCCCCGCTGGACGTGTCAACGCCGCGGGCTGGGTGCTGATGGTGGGGTTGATAATAACCATGCCCGCGAAAGCCCTGCCTGTGATGAATGATCAGTTGCCTGTTATATCGGCAGCGTAGCCGGAAAACTTGAGAAGTCGTTAAAAAATATCGTGCACGATATAATCGTGTTTGTTATTTTGAGCGTACAGTCAGTGAAGGCAGGGTCAGTTATCCGCAGTTGGCCTACCCGTCCAATCATTATTTGAGTGAGGAGAGTGTCAGATGAGCCAGTTGTACGACTTTGAAATTAATAGCCTGCAGGGCAAACCCATGAATCTGGCGGATTACGCTGGCAAGGTTGTGCTGGTGGTGAATACTGCCAGCAAGTGCGGCCTGACTCCGCAGTATGAGGGCTTGCAGGCGCTCTACGAGCAATACCGCGATCGCGGTCTGGTGATTATCGGCACACCCTGTAATCAGTTTGCCAATCAGGAACCGGGCGATGCCGGAACGATTCAGGGCGAGTGCCTGATCAATTATGGTGTCAGCTTTCCCATTACTGAGAAAATTGAGGTTAACGGTAAAGGGACGCACCCGCTGTTTGCCTATTTGAAAAAGGCCGCACCGGGTACCTTGACCAATGCCGTGAAGTGGAACTTCACCAAGTTTTTGGTGGGTAAGGATGGGCAACCGATCAAGCGTTATGCGCCGACGACCAAGCCCGAACAGTTGGCGGCGGATATCGAGGCGGCGCTCAGCGCATGAGGGATGGGGACGGCGATATGGCACTGCCTGCCTCGGAAGTGCTGAAGCTCGATAATCAGCTATGTTTTCCGCTGTATGCCGCGTCGCGATTGCTCACACGCTTGTATAAACCTCATCTCGACCCGCTGGGCCTGACTTACCCCCAGTACATTGTGCTGATGATTCTGTGGGAAGAGGCACCCTGTCCGGTGAAGACGGTCAGTCGTCGGGCGATTCTCAATACCAACACCCTGACGCCCCTTCTCAAGCGTCTGGAGCAGTTGGGATTGATTCGTCGTCAGCGCTGTGAGGGCGATGAGCGACAGGTGATGCTGGCTCTGACGGAGAGTGGTCTGGCGCTGCGAGATCAGTGTGCCTGTATTCCCACCGCGTTGCTGGAAGAGACGGCGTTGCCGGTGGAGACGCTGCTGTCGTTGCGTGATTCACTGAACGCTGTTCTGCCGGTCTTGCAGCAGGCGCTGGAGCGAGAGCAGGGCGCTGGCTGACCAGTTAAGTCGCGGCAGTTCATGTCAGGTGTCCCGTCCTGACATAGGTTGTCAGGTTTCAAGGAGCCGCTTCCGTATAGGAGGCGGCTTTTTTGTGCACCTCTTC